>Ga0114970_10000638_pt1 | contig 26329 bp, 19 predicted proteins | sample M_140205_XF_Meta_FD_87030 | JGI IMG/M metagenome (GOLD analysis project Ga0114970, IMG submission 87030) | Freshwater microbial communities from Lake Montjoie, Canada to study carbon cycling - M_140205_XF_MetaG | ecosystem: Environmental > Aquatic > Freshwater > Lake | place: Lake Montjoie...
GCGGCGTCACCTGGTGCTCGCTCATGTACCTGCTGGGGCTGCGCGCCCTCGGCCACGAGGTCTTCTACATCGAGGACACCGGCGAGGTGGTCTACGACCCGGTGCTCGACACCCGCTCGCTCGATCCGTCCTACGGCACGAACTACATCCACCAGGCGCTCGAGCCGTTCGGACTCGGCGAGCGCTGGTCGTTCGTGAACTACGACGGCACCTACCACGGCCAGACGGCAGAGACCGTCCGGCGTTTCTGCGCCGACGCCGACCTCTACATCAACCTGTCGGGCGGCTCGTGGTTCTGGCGCGACGAGTACGCGGCCATTCCGCGCCGCATCTTCATCGACTCCGATCCGGCGTTCACGCAGCTGTCGATTGCGCAGACGAAAGACTCCTGGTACGTCGACTTCTTCCGGCGCTTCACCCACCTCTTCACGTTCGGCGCGAACATCGGCACGCCGGCCTGCGACGTGCCGGTCGGCGACTTCACCTGGCACAAGACCTGGCAGCCAGTGACGTTGAACGACTGGACGCACACCCACGACGCCCTCGAGCGCTTCTCCACCGTGATGACGTGGAAGATCGAGAGCTTTGCAGACGTCGGCGGCAACAAGGATCAGGAGTTCGTCAAGTACATCGACCTGCCGTCGCGCACGGCGCAGCGCTTTGAACTGGCGGTCAACGGCCCGCAGTCGCTGCTGCGCGCGCACGGCTGGAACACCGTCGATGCGATGGGCATCTCGCGCAATCTCTGGGATTACCGCGAGTTCATTCAGCGTTCGCAAGCCGAGTTCGGGGTTGCCAAGCACACCTACGTGTCGACGCGTTCGGGCTGGTTCAGCGACCGCACCGAGTGCTACCTGGCCGCGGGGCGCCCCGCGCTGGTGCAGGACACGGGCTGGTCGGCGCACCTGCCGGCTGGCGAGGGGCTGCTCGCCTTCTCGACGCCTGACGAGGCGCTCGCCGGCATCGACCGCATCACCAGCCATTACACCGCCCATGCCCGCCGGGCCCGCGAGATCGCCGCGGAACACTTCGCGGCCGACCGCGTGCTGACGGCGCTGCTCGAGATATGCGGCCGCTGAGAATCGCGCATATCGCCCCGATGGCGACCAGCGTGCCACCGCCCAGGTCGGGCTCGGTGCAGACGATGACCTCGCTGCTGACCGAGGGGCTGGTGGCGCGTGGCCACGACGTGACGCTGTTCGCACCTGGCGACTCCACGACGACCGCGCACCTGCATGCGATGACGCCGCAGGGCTACTGGCACGACGCCTCGCTGTGGCCGTGGGAGATGTACGAACTGCTCAACATCGCCGCCGCGGTGGAGCGTGCGGCCGCATTCGACATCATCCACTACGAGGCCGGCTACTATCCGATGTCGCTGGCGCTGTCGCGCCTGTCGCCGGCGCCGGTGTCGCAGACGGTGCACCACGCGCCGAGTCCGGCCGAAGTGCGGCTGTGGAAGCAGTATCCCGACGCGCCGTTCATCGCCATCTCGCGCGAGCAGGCGCGCCTGCTCGACGGCCTGAATGTCGTCGACATCGTGCCGCACGGCATCGACACCGACCGCTTCACGTTCAGCGCGACACCGGAAGACTATCTGCTGTTTCTCGGCCGCTTCACACCGGGCAAGGGGCCAGTGCAGGCGATCGAGGTGGCGAAGGCGCTCGGCATGCGGTTGCTGCTGGCCGCGGCTGACGACCCGTATTACCGCGAGGCCGTGGCGCCGCTGGTCGACGGACAGCAGATTGTCTACGTGGGCGAAGTCGACTTCGCGGAGAAGGTCCGCCTGTACGGCGGCGCGCGCGCACTGCTCTATCCCGTGCAGGCCGGCGAACCGTTCGGGCTCGTGTTGGCCGAAGCGATGGCCTGCGGCACACCGGTCGCGGCACTCGACCGCGGCGCGGCCAGCGAAATCGTCGAGCACGGCATCACGGGCGGCATCTTCGCGGATGAAGCCGCCATGGCCGCAGGACTCGAGGCGGTGATGGCCCTCGACCGCCGGCGCATTCACGAGCGGGCGGTCGCCCGCTTCGGTGTGATGCCGATGGTGGACGGCTACGTCCGGGCGTTCCGCGCGATCATCGCGCAGCGGCAGGCACGCGGATGACGCAGGCGGTCTCACGACTGGACGGGCAGGTGGTGCTGGCGGTCTTCGCGCACCCGGACGACGAGTCGCTGGCCTGCGGCGGCACACTGGCGACGCTCGCCGCGGCCGGCGCCCACGTCGTCGTGATGTGCGCCTCGCACGGCGAGCGCGGCTCGGACATCGGCCCGGTGCGCAACGACGCGCTCGGGCTCGAACGCGCGGTCGAGATGCGCGAAGCGGTCGCGGCGCTCGGCATCGCCGAGTTGCGGCTGCTCTCGCATCCCGACGGCGAGCTGCGCTGGGCCTCGGTCACCGACTTCAACGCCGACATTCTCCTCTTCCTCAGGCGGCATCCGCAGGCGTCGGTGATCACCTTCGACGAGGATGGCCTCTACTGGCATGCGGACCACATCGGCGTCCACGAGCGCGTGCTCACCGCAGTACTGTCGCTCGGCGCCGAGGCGCCGCCGCTCTACTATGTGACCATGCCGACCGGCGTGATGCCGGAGGTGGTGAACGCCGCGAAGGCGCGCGGTTGGCTGCCGCCGCAAAAGGGGTTCTGGAGCCTCGTGCCAGAATCGTTCGGGCTGCACGCGGCGCCCCACACCATCACGATTGACGTGCGGGCATTCGTGCCACAGAAGCTTGCTGCCATCCTGGCGCATCGCAGCCAGATGGGCGCCAACCATCCGTTCTCGAACCTGGCCGAAGCCGACGCGCGCCGCTGGCTCGGCACCGAGTTCTTTCGACGGGCGGCTATCCCGGGACGTCCCGGCACCGTCCTGGAGCAGCGATGCACGTAGACCTCCTCGATATCCTCCGCTGTCCGTACTGCGGCGGCCGCCTCGAACTCGTCACCTCGCTCTTCCATCGCGCCGAGGCCGGCACGATTACCGACGGCATCATCGGCTGCCAGTGCTGCGTCTTTCCGGTGGTCGACGGCATCCCGGTGATGCACCTGCACCCCGCGTCGAACGCGGCGCGCGCGCACATCGAAGCCGGGGCGCCGGAGCTGGCGCTGCGCGCGATGGTGGGACTCGACGACGATGCGCAGGCGGAACGATTCGCGGCGGCGATCGCCTCGCCTGACGCCACCTACAAGGACATCGTCGAGGCGATGGGGCCAGGGTTCGAAGGCGGCTACTTCCTCTATCGCTTCTCCGACCCGACGTTCATCGTCGCCGACGCTGTCGTCCGCAGCGTGGCGGGCACAGTACTGCGCGGCGGCGGACGGGCGCTCGACATCTGCGGCGGCTCGGGCCACCTGACGCGCGCGCTGGTGCCGCTCTCGAAGCCGGCGCCGGTGCTGGCCGACCTGTTCTACCCGAAGATCTGGCTGGCGCGCCGCTTCACCGCGCCTGGTGCCCTGCCGGTCTGCTGCGACGGCAACTTCGCGCTGCCGTTCGCACGCGGCTCGTTCGACTACGCGATGTGCTCCGATGCGTTCATGTTCATCTGGACCAAGCGCGAGTTCGTCGGCGAGATGTTCAGGGCCGTCGACGGTTCACCGCACGCCACCGTGCTCATCAATCACACACACAATCAACTGGTGTGGAGTCCGTCGCACGGGAATGCGCTGACAGCTGCCGGCTACCGCAACCTGTTCGAGATCGCGCCGGCGCGCGTCTACGGTGAGTCGGCGCTCTTCGCCGACGTGGTCGCCGGCGAGGCGCTCGACCTCACTCGCACAGAATCCGACGAGACGCTCGACACCAACGTGGCGCTGACGCTGATTGCCTCGAAGGTGGGCGGCGTGTTCGACCGTCATCCGCTCCAGCCCGCGCGTGCCGCCGCCGGCGAATGGCGCATCAATCCGCTGTTTGACGTCGCCGACACCGGAGCTCAGCTGCAGGCGACCCTGCGCTTCCCGTCGTCCGACTACGAGTACGAGTACAGCGCGTGCCGCGAGTACCTGCCCGAATCGGTGAGCATCGACGCGGCGTCGTTCCGCGCGCTGCAGGCGGGCACGGCGCAACCCGCGCTCGACGAGCTGATTCGCCGCAAGGTGCTGATCGACGTACCGGCGCACTACTTCTGACGTCTCGACGACCTCGAGCGGTTTCGCGATCGGTGTAGTGTCCGGCTTTAGCCGGACCCCAGAACGTCCGGCACTTTAGGCGGACCCCAGATAGTCCGGCTAAAGCCGGACACTACGTACGACACCGAGACCGACACGGCGCTGAAGGTCGGCAGCTACATCTGGCAGCTGCGCAATGCCAGCGCGGCGCGGATGGCGGCGGTGGCCTGTTCGGTCAGCGCGCTGATCCCGTCGCGCGTGGCATCGGTGGCTGCGATCGGCGGCAGCACCTCGATCGCGATCGAAGCAGGCGCCAGCAACCAGCTGTTCGCCGGCATCAGCGCACGCGTGCCGGTGAGCGCAATCGGCACAATCGGACGGCCTGTGCGCGCTGCGGCGCGAAAGGCGCCGCTCCGGAATGGCAGCATCTCACCAGAATCTGACGTCGTCCCCTCCGGAAACACCAGCAGCGAACGGCCGGACGCCAGCGCGTCCCGCATTGCCTGGCCGCTGTCGGCACGGCTCCGCCATGAACGGCGGTTCACGATATTGGCGCTGGCCACGCGAATGATCGGACCCAGAATCGGGTAGCGCGCGTAGATATCGTTGGCGACGAAGCGGACGTCGAACGGCAGCATGGCGACGAGCAGCGCGGCGTCGGCCACGCTGACGTGGTTCGACACCAGCATCGACGCCCCCGCATCCGGCATGCGTTCGGCATGCGACACCCGCACCTGGATGCCGCTCAACATCACGACGCGCCTGGCACAGCGGCGGACGAGCTGGTAGGCGTGCCGTTCGTCGCGCACGAACAGCAGCCGCAGCCGCAGCGGCGGCAGCAGCAGCGCGAGCACCACGGCGACACGCACCGTGAAGACGATGGACGGCGTTGGCCTGTTCGTCACAATCCCAGCCGCACGATTCTACGACTGGTCCGGCTGGAGCCGGACAGCAGACGGAGCGCACACTACGCCGAACGTTTCGTCGAGCGGGCAATCGCGAGCATCAGAATGCCGACGCCCCATCCAGCGAGTGCCAGCGCCTGCGGCCACAGCGTCTCGAGGCCGACCCCCTTCAGGAAAATCGACCGCAGGATCACGAGGAAGTAACGCAGCGGGATGAGATAGGTGATCGACTGCACCGCCGCCGGCATGTTCTCGATCGGGAACACGAAGCCTGACAGCAGCATCATCGGGATGAGGAAGAAGAACGTCGTCGTCATCATCGCCTGCTGCTGCGTCTCCGAGATGGTCGAGACGAACAGTCCGAGTCCGAGCGTGCTCATCAGGTACACGAGCGTCATGGCGAACAGCAGGATGTAGCTGCCGCGCATCGGGACATGAAACCAGAAGATGGCCACCGACAGCACGAGCAGGACGTCGATGAGCCCGACCATGCCGTACGGCAGCAGCTTGCCGATGATCAGCTCGACGCGGGTGAGCGGCGTCACGTTCAACTGCTCGAGCGTGCCCAGTTCCTTCTCGCGCACGATGCCCATCGACGACAGGTTCGTCGTGATCACCAGCAGCAGCAGGGCGACGATGCCCGGGATCATGAAGTCGCGGCTCTCGAGCCTCGGGTTGAACCAGACACGCACGACCGGCTGGATGCCGGCCACCTGGGCCTCACCCCGCCCGGCGGCAACGGCGGCGCGCTCCGCAATCTCCTGCCCGTAGGCAGCCACCAGGTTCGTCGCGTACGACAGCGACACGCCCGCGGAGTTGGCGTCGCTGCCGTCGGCGGCGATCTGCACCGCCTGCGCCTGTCCGCTTGCCAGCGCCGCGCCGTAGCCGCGCGGCACGACCAGCGCCATCCACGCCTCGCCGCGTTCGAGCGGCGCGTCGATCTCGGCGGGGCTGCCGACGATCGACAGCACCGTGAAGCTCGGCGACGCGTCGAAGCGGTTCACCAGTTCGCGGCTGGCCGACGACCGATCAGCGTCGGCGACGATGATCGGCACGTTGCGGACGTCGGTGGTGGCGGCATACGCCAGCAGGAACAGCTGGATGATCGGCGCGAGCACGACGATGCCGAACAGGCGCGGATCCTGGCGCAGTTCGATCAGTTCCTTCCAGATCAGGAAGCGGATGCGTCGCATGTCACCTCCACTGGCGGCGGAGCCGCAGCGACGCCAGTAACAGCACGACGCAGGAATAGGCCACCAGCGACAGTAGTTGCGGCCAGATGATGGCGAGCCCGGCGCCCTTCAGCACGATGCCGCGCAGCGCGATGAGGAAGTAGCGCGCCGGCACGATGTAGGTCACCCCTTGCAGGAACGGCGGCATGCTCGCGATCGGGAAGATGAAGCCCGAGAGCATCAGCGTCGGCAGGAACGACGCCAGCACCGCCACCTGGAACGCCACCTGCTGCGTGTCGGCGATGCTCGAGACGAGCAGGCCAAGACCCAGCGCACCAATCAGGTACAGCGAGATCGTGCCGAGCAGCACCAGCCACGAGCCGCGCATCGGCAGCCCGAACAGCAGCATGGCGACGAAGAGGATGGTGAGCGCCGAGGCGAGCGAGATGAGGTAGTACGGAATGCTCTTGCCGAGGACGAACGACCCGGCGTCGAGCGGCGCCATCCGCACCTGCTCCATCGTTCCCCGCTCCTTCTCGCGCACGATCGACAGCGACGTCGACACCACGGACGTGATCATCACGATGTAGGCAATCAGTCCAGGCACGAGGAACAGCGTGCTGCGAAGCTGCGGGTTGTACCAGACGCGCGGCACGGCCGAGACCGACGGTCCACCGATCGTCCCCGTCACCATGCGGTACTTGGCCGACTCGCTCTGCAGGATCGTCAGCGCGTAGCCCATCACCGTCGTGGCGGTATTCGCGTTGTCGCCGTCGAGCAGCACCTGCACCGGCACTGTCCGGCCGGCAGCGAGGTCGCGCGACAGCCCGTTCGGGATGACGACGATGGCCCGTGCCGAGCCGTGGTTCATCAATTGCGTGATGTCATCGGGCCCACGCACCTCGGCCACCAGGTCGAAGTAGCCCGAGTTGACGAAGGCCGATACGATGGAGCGGCTCGCCGCGGTGCGGTCGCGGTCCTCGATGGCGAGGTGCACGTGCCGGATGTCCCAGTTCAGCGCGTAGCCGTAGACCAGCAGGAAGAACGCCGGCACGAACAGCAGCACCATCAGCGACCGGCGGTCGCGCAGGATCTGCCGTACCTCCTTGCGTCCAACGCTCAGTGCCTTGCGCATCAGGCGCCTGCCTGTGCGACCACGTCGAGGAACACGTCCTCGAGCGACGGTTCGACCGGCTCGATGTGGCGCGCCTGCACGCCTGCGCCGGCCAACCGCGTGCGAAGCGCGGCGGTGTCGGTGGCCGCCTGCTGGCGCATCACCGCGTGCACGGCGGTGCCGAACACGCTGGTCTTCTCCACATCGTCTATCGCATCGAGCGCACGCATCGCCTGCACCGGATCGTCGGACTGCACCTCGAGAATGGTGCGCCCGGCGAACACCTGCTTCAGTTCGGTGGTCGAGCCGAGCGCCGCGAGGCGGCCGGCGTGGATGATGGCGATGCGGTGGCAGTGCTCCGCTTCGTCGAGGTAGTGGGTCGTCACCAGCACCGTGATGCCGGTCTCGGCGAGCTGGTCGATGAGCGTCCAGAACTGACGCCTGGACACCGGGTCGACCCCGCCGGTCGGTTCGTCGAGGAAGACGATCGGCGGTTCGTGCAGGATGGCGCAGCCGAGGGCGAGACGCTGGCGCCAGCCGCCGGCAAGGTCGGACGCCTTCGTGCGTTCGCGGCCGTGCAGGCCAGCCATGTCGATGACGAAGGCGCGCCGCTGCTCGAGCCGCTCGGCCGTGAGGCCGTAGATGCCACCGAAGAAGCGGATGTTCTGGTCGACCGTCAGCTGCTCGTAGAGCGAGAAGCGCTGCGACATGTAACCGATGCGACGCTTCACCCCTTCGGGATCGCGGCTGACGTCGATGCCGCCGACGAGGGCGGTGCCACTGGTCGGCTCCAGCAAACCGCAGAGCATCCTGATGGTGGTCGACTTGCCGGCGCCGTTGCTGCCGAGGAAGCCGAAGACTTCGCCTTTGCGGACGTCGAACGACACGTGGTCCACCGCGACGAAGTCGCCGAAGACACGCGTGAGATCGCTGACGGTGATGGCGTTCATCTGCCGGCCGCCCTGTTCAACCGTGCCTCAGCGAGGTGGGCGGAGGCGATGGCCTGCGTCCGATCCAGCTGCGCCTGCAGGATGGCCACCTGCGCGTCGATTACATCCGTGCTGGTGGCCACGCCGGCCGCGAAGCGATCGCCGACGACGCGTCGCGCCTCGGTGGCGGCCTCGACGGCGACATCGGCCGCCTCGAGCGCCGCACGGCTTGATTCGAGTTCAGAGAGGCGCTGCCGAATCTCGAGCGTCACCAGCGAGTCGAATTCAGCCAGCCGCGCCTGCACGGCACGCACGCCGGCTGAGGCCTCGGCGATGTCCGCCTTTGTGCGGCCGCCGTCGAACAGCGACCAGCTGACATTCACGCTGGCATCCCACGACTCGCGCCATTCACCGCGGCGCGGGAAGATGCGCGGGTTCGGCCGCGCGTAGTCGACGCCGCCGGCCACGGCCACGATCGGCTTGCGTCCGGCATCCGCGGCGCGCACCCGCGACTCCGCGGCCGCCACCCGCTCCTCGAGCGCGTGCCGTTCGGGGCGATGCTGCCGGCCGAGGGCAACCAGCGCCTCGAACGAGTCGTTCACGGCAGGCGTGCCCAGCGACGCCGCCACGTCGATGGCGGTGCCAGGCATGAGACCGACCAGACGGGCAAGGTCGGCCTCGGCGTTCTCACGCACCGTGCGCGACTGGATGCTCAGCATGCGCTGGCGCGCTTCCTGTGCGCGGGCGGTCAGCTCGTCGTTGGGCGGCACCAGTCCCGCTTCAAACTGGTTGTGCACATCGCGGACGTGCGCGGTCATGCGGGCGAGCGACTCGCCCACGACTCGCTGGTTCTCACGCGCCACGACCAGGTTCCAGAAGGCACGCGTCGTGTCGAGCCGCACGTCAGCCGTCACGGCGTCGAGGTCGCGCGTGGTGGCGTGCTGTTCGCGCCTGGCCGCCGACTCGAGCGCATTCAGCCGGCCGGCCGTGTAGATCGGCCACTGCACGTCAAGCCGCGACCGGAAGTTGTCGGGGATGTCGGGATAGATGACCCGGAGCTGGTTGTTGGGTAGCAGGATGCCGAACTCGTCGACATGGTTGGTGCGGGTGTAGCCGCCGAGCGCGGTCACCTGCGGCAGCGTCGGGGCATGGCGGGCATCGGCCACAGCCGCGGCGGCATCGCCACGCGCGCGCGCTTCAGCAAGCCGATGGCTGGCCTCGACGGCCCGCGTCACCGCCTCGTCGAGCGACAGGGTGACGCCTTGCGCGCCGGCGGCGACGGGCAACAGGAGGAGGCCGAGCGCGAGGGCGACCCTGATCGATCTGCAGGTCATGACTGGAGTTCTCCGAGCCTGGTGACGAACACGTCTTCGAGCGACGGCGGCACCTGGCGGACGGTGGTCACGTCGATGCCGGCGTTGCGCAGGTGCGCGCCGAGCTGCGCCACGGCGTCGCCGGACGCCTGGGCCAGTTGCACATGCGCGCGCTCGCCGAAGGTCTGGACGTTCGCGACCCCTGGAAACGTGCGCAGTGCCGACACGGCACGTCGATGGTCGGGCGCAATCACTTCGAACAGCGAGCCTGGCAGGGTCTGCCGGAGGGCGCCGGGCGAGTCGAGCGCGAGCAACTGCCCCTGGTGCAGCAGGGCGACGCGCGAGCAGCGTTCGGCTTCGTCGAGATACGGCGTCGACATGAGGATGGTGATGCCCTGCGACAGGAACTCGGAGAGCAGCTTCCAGAACTCCCGGCGCGACACCGGATCGACACCGGTTGTCGGCTCGTCGAGCACGATCACCCGCGGCTGATGGATCAGCGTGCAGGCCAGTGCGAGCTTCTGCTTCATGCCGCCGGACAACTGCCCGGCCAGCCGGTTGCCGAACGGCGTCAACTGCGTCAGCTCGAGCAGGCGCTGGCGCGTCGCGTGGTAGTCGCGCATGCCGTGAATCTCGGCGAAGAACGCGATGTTCTCGTTGATGCTGAGGTCGGCGTACAGACTGAAGCGCTGCGACAGGTAGCCGACCGAGTGCGTCACCTCGCGGTGCTGGCGTGCCGGGTCGAGACCGAGCACGCGCACGGAACCGGCATCGGCGTGGAGCAGCCCGCAGATCATGCGGATGGTCGTGGTCTTCCCCGCACCGTCCGGTCCAATCAATCCGAACATCTCGCCGGCCCGGATTGAGAACGACAGCTCCTTCACCGCCTGCACCGCGCCGTAGCTCCGCGAGACGCGGTCGAGGACGATGGCGTCAGCGGACAAAGACGATCTCCGCTTCCACTGGCATACCGGCCTTGAGGACGCCGCTGGTGTTGTCGACCGCCACCTTCACGCGGTAGACCAGCTTCGAGCGATCGTCGGCCGTCTGCACGTTGCGTGGTGTGAACTCCGCACGTGCCGCAATGGCGCTAATGGTGCCGGCGATGCTGGCGCCGCCGGCGTCGGTGAACAGTGTCGCCGTGTCGCCGACGCGCAGCCGCGGCACCACCGGCTCGTCGACATACACGTTGGCCCACGCATGGTCGAGATCCGTGATGACGACGATGGGGGCACGCGGCTGGACGAGTTCACCCTCGTCCACCACCGTGGTGGTGACGAGACCCGCGACCGGGGCGGTGATGGTGGCGTCGGCCACGGCCTTCGCGAGCGTCGCGATCTGCGCCAGCGTGATGTCGATGCGTGAGCGCGCCGCCGCCACGTCTTCGCGCCGTGCGCCGGCGTTCACGCGTGCCACGCCCTCCTGCGCGACGCGGATGCGTTCACGCGACGCCTGCACCCGCTCGCGCGCCACGTTCTTCCTCGCCACCGCATCGTCGCGCTGCTTGCGCGACCCGGAGTTCGACGCCAGCAGCTGTTCGAACCGTTGCACGTCGACGTCGGCGGCGGTGAGCTCGGCCTCCGCAGGGGTGACGTCGGCCTGCGCCGCAGCGACCTGCGCTTCGGCCTGCCGCACGTCCTCGGTGCGGGCCGGAGCCTGCACCACCCGCAACTGCGCCTCGGCCTGGGCCTGCTCGGCGCGGGCGCGGGCGAGCGCCAGTTCGGCGTCGGCGGTATCGAGCACGGCGATGACGTCGCCCTTCGCCACGGGCTGCCCCTCGGTGACGCGGCGTTCGAGCAACCGGCCCGGCACCGGCGAGGCCACCTGCACCTCGGTCGCCTCGATCTGGCCAGAGACGCGGACGCGGTCCGCAGGTGGCGGCGGCGTACAGGCCGCGCATCCGGCGAGGAGCGCGACGACGAGCAGCGATGACCCGGACGTGGAACGGAGGCAGTCTTTCATCATCAGCGTTTCTGTCGGACTGGCGCGGCGGCAAACGCGCGCTGCAGGGAGGTTGTCAGATCGGCCAGGAAGGCGTCGGTGGTGAGCGGCGACCCTGGTAACTGCACGTGCTTGCGCGACATGATCTGGGTGCGGACCGGACGGCTCGCCACGAACATCAGGATCGGGGCGACGGTGGTGAAGTAGGCGGCGACCGGGTGCATCTCCCGGAACCCACCAGTGGCGATGCCGGGCCGCAGGATGGCGGCAAAGGCCGCCGGCACGGCGGCCAATGCCGCCAGCGTTTCTGCGTCGAGATGCGTGCCGCCGTCGGCCACTTCCCGAAGCATGATGGAGGGGAAGTAGCGGTGCGCCTCGATATGCGCGGCCAGCGTGGCGACGGCGGCGTCGAGCTTGCCGGCGGAGTCGAGCGACTCGGTCGCGGCAATGGCCTGCAACTGGGTGGCGATGGCGCCGAAGACCTGGCGCAGCAACGTGCGGTAGAGCCCCTGCTTACTGGCGAAGTGGTAGTACAACATCGCCTTGTTGACGCGGGCACGGCGGGCGATACGATCGACGCGCGCCCCGGCGTAGCCGCGCTCCGCGAATTCGGCGGCGGCGGCGGCAAGGATCTTCTCCGGCGAGACGCGGGCAGGACGTGGCATTGAAACTAACCGGTTAGTTAACTACGAGCGACTCTACACCAACCCCATGAAGATTGTCATTGCTGGCGGCACCGGCTTCCTCGGACGTCCCCTCTGCGCCGCCCTCGTCGGCGACGGCCACGAGGTGGTCGTCCTGACGCGGAACGAACAGACCCGCACGCCGGACGGCACCCGCGCGCTGACGTGGGATCTGGAGCGGGCGCTGAGTCCGTGGGCGTCGGAGCTGGACGGGGCGGGCGCGGTGATCAACCTGTCGGGCGAACCGATCGCCGCTCATCGCTGGAGTGCCGCGCAGAAGCGGCGCATCGAGGACAGTCGGGTGACGGCGACGCGGCGCCTGGCCACGGCCATTGCCGAAGCGGCCGCGCCGCCGCCGGTCTTCATCAGCGGCTCAGGCGTTGGCTTCTACGGGGCGTGCGGCAGCGAGGTGGTGACGGAAGAGACCGGTGCCGGGCACGACTTCCTCGCTGGCGTGTGCCGGCGCTGGGAGGGGCAGGCCGTGGCCGCCAGTTCCGCGCGGACGCGCGTGGTGTGCCTGCGGACCGGACTGGTGCTCGCGCACGACGGCGGCGCGCTGCAGTCGATGCTGCCCCCCTTCAGGCTCGGCCTGGGCGGCCGCCTGGGCAGCGGCGGTCACTACTGGCCATGGATCCACCGCATCGACTGGGTGAACCTTGTGCGCTTCCTGATCGAGGCGCCCGACGCGGTCGGCGCGGTGAACGCGACGGCGCCGACACCCGTGACCAACGCGGCGTTCACCGCCGATCTCGGTCGGGCGCTCGGCCGGCCGACCTACTTCCCGGTACCGCGGCTCGCCCTGCGAATCCTGCTCGGCGAGATGGCCGACACGCTGCTGCTCAGCGGCCAGCGCGCCGTTCCGGTGAAAGCGCAGCAACTGGGATTCACCTTCACCTATCCGACGATCTCACTCGCGCTCGACGCGGCGCTGCATCACGGGCGGTGACAGCGGCAGGACGGGCCGGTGGGACGGGTGCTCAGGTCCGGCTGAAGCCGGACACTACAGAAGCCCGAAGCCAGAAGCCCGAAGCGTTGCTGTCCTGCTCGATCTGCCCTTAAAGAAAGTTCAGCCCGGCGTTGCGGAAGTCGGCGCCCAGGATGGCGCGCGAATCGGCGCCGAGCCACGAGTCGAGCACTCCCGCATAGACGGAGCGGAAATCGGTCTCGAAGCGCACGTCGCCGGCACTGTTCTCAAGCGTCGGGTTCGCGGGGTCGAGGTTCAGGTTCGGTGCGGTGCCGTAGAGACCGCCGTTCACGCGGCCCCCCATGGCCAGCATCACCGACGCGGCGCCGTGATCGGTGCCGTTGCTGCCGTTCTCCGAGATGCGGCGGCCGAACTCCGAAAACGACAGCACCAGCGTGTCGCCCAGCAGCCCCTGATTCGTGAGGTCGGTGTAGAAGGCGAACAGCGCGTCGTTCAACGTCGCCATCAGGTTCGTATAACTGCCGTTGGCCTGATTCGGGTTCTGCCCGGCATGGGTGTCGAAGCCGCCAGTGGTGACGTAGAACACCCGCGTGCCGATGCCGCGCACCATCGAACCGGCCACCGCCTTCAGCGCCTGGCCGAGTCCGGAGGTCGGATACGCCGTGGTGCCGGTATAGGTGCCGACCGTGGCGACGCGGTCGAGCGTGCTCATCGCCTGACGGGCGTTGCCGTAGACGAATGCCAGTTCGGGCCGATCCACCGGCACGTGCGAGCTGATGCGAATCGCCGCGGCCTTGCTCGCCAGCGCGTCGGCGCCAGCGTTCGGGCTGGCCAGCGCGTAGGTCGCCGGACTCGGAATGGCCGGCACCGACACCTTGCTGGCCTGCAGCACACGCGGCAGATCGCGCGTGGTGTTCCAGCCGGTCAGCGCGTCCACCGGTGACGGCAGCGAATCGAGATACCGCCCCACCCATCCGTCGGTCGCCGGGTTCGCCGGGTTCGCCGACGACCACACGTCGGTCCCGAGGAAGTGCGACCGCGTCTGGTTCGGATAGCCGGTGCGCTGGATCAGCGCCAGCCGGCCGCGATCGAACATCTGCTTGAAGCCGGTGAGCCGCGGGTGCAGGCCGAGCGCCACCCGCGACGAATCGGTCCCCACCTGCAGCACGTTTGCCGCAGGCACGGCAATCGTCGGACGCCGCGAGTGGTAGAACGGATCGTTGTACGGGATGAGCATGCTGAGCGAGTCGTTGCCGCCGCTCAGGTTCAGCACCACCAGGTTGCGCGACGTCGCGCCCTGCGCGAGAGCGATCTCGCTCAGGAACTCGGGCGCCGCGTAGGTGACGGTGAAGGCGGCAATGCCGCCCTTGAAGAATTGACGCCTGGTGATCGTCATACGAATTGATACTCCGGCGTGCTGGCCACGAGATGCACGAGCCCAGGAACCTTCTGCTGCAGCTGCGCGGTGGCGCCCGTCCAGGCGCCGGTTGCACGCAGGTAGTCGGCGAACGCGCCGGTCACCACCGGGTCATGCACCGGCGTCTTCAGTGCGTCGAGCACGAAGGTGAGCAGCGCATCAGGCGTTGCCGCGTCGTTGCGCGCCGCTGCCGCGAGGTTGAACCGCTGGTTCGCCGCAAGGGTTGACACGAAGTTCATGCGCGCCAGCATCGACCCGGTCGAGAACCACGACTTGCCGAGGTCCCAGCCGGCGACGTCCGGCGGCTCGAACAGGTTCTGCCCCATGTTGCCGAGCGGCGTCAGCGCGCTGTCGACCGAGAAGCCGCTCCAGCCGATGTCCTTCATCGCCCGCACGACGAACTCGACGGGCCACGAGTAGCGCGTGAACATGTTGTCGCGATCGCCGAACTCGCGCGACGTCAGCACGGTGCGCATCACGGTCTTCATGTCGTAGCCGCTGCGGAAGTACGCGCTCGAGACATCGTCGAGGAACGAGTCGGGAATGTCGCCGGCCTCGGAGACGAAGAAGCGATACAGCTTCCGCCCCAGGTACTTCGGCGTTTCCGGGTTGCGCGCCAACGCCTCGATCAGGTCGAGTCCGTCCTGCTGACCGTCGGTCGCGGCGCGGGCCGGAATGGTCTTGCCGCCATCGGGATAGATGGCGAAGCTGAAGGTCTTCGCGGCCACGTCGTGCTGGTTCGCGTTGTAGATGAACTGATACCGCTGCGAGTTGTCGGCCGCGCTGCCCGGCCGCGCCAGGTTCCAGCCGCTGAACACCCGCGCCGCCGCATAGACGTCGGACTCGGTGTAGTTACCGACGCCCATCGTGAACAGCTCCATGATCTCGCGGCCGAAGTTCTCCTGCGGGCGCGTGCGCGTGTTCAGGTAGCCGTCGAGCCAGAACAGCATGGCGGCATCCTTCGCCACCGCCACCAGCAGGTCGCGGAAGTTCCCGAGCGCCATGTCACGAAACAGCTCGATCTGGCCGCGCACCTGCACCGGATCCTCCGACGCCTTCGACGCCATGTAGCGCGTGGCTTCCACCGTGCCGACGATGCCGGCGACTTTCGAGTAGCCGGTGGCAAAGTGGTTGTGCCAGAAGAGCGTCATCTTCTCCTGCAGCGGCCGGTCGGTGTGCACGAGGCGGAACAGCCAGCGCTGCCTCGCATCGGCCAGCACGCTGTTTGGCGCGAACTGCCCGCGCGTCGTGACGCCGACATAGCCTGGCCGCCCGATCTTCTGGTCGACATCGTCGGGAATCCGCTCGTACTCGAGGAGGCGCGTCAGGGCGCCGCCGAACGACTGCGCGCGGTACACATCGAGCTCGTCCTGCCTCGCGCCACATCCGGTCCGGCGCAGCAGGTGTTCGATCTTCGGGTCGAGTACGTAGGCCATGGGCGTAATTCCTGCGAACAGGTCTGACCGGTCATCGTATCGCCGAGTTGGCGCCACGGCAAGGCTGCCGGACGCTGACCGCAGATTACTCTATCGAACGCACGGTGCTGTCACGTTAGACAGGGCGGGGCGAGGAAGGTGACAGATCAGCAACTCCTACCGCGGAGCGGTCGGGGCGGCGACCGGCGCGCCGTCGGTCTTTGGCGGCACGGCGCTCAGGCTGACCAGGTTGGCGAGCAGTTGATAGGCGCCGTCGACGCCGGCCGGCAGTTCGCGCCAGAGTCCGAGACCGACGTAGACCCAGCGGCCTTTGCCGTACTGGGCCTCGACCAGCGCGCCCCGCTTCTCGCCCTGGTTGTAGGCGAACGGTTCGTCGAGGGCCACGAGGTCCTTGTAGCGCGGGTCGCGTTCACCAAGGAAGTAGAGGCCGCGCTCCTGCACCCAGCCCTTCCAGGTGTTGGCATCGATGCGATTGGGTGTGTAGAACAGCGGGCTGTCGCGATCGAGCTGCCGGATCGGCGCGTACTCGTCGGTGACCCGTTCCGAACTCACGCGCGCCGGGTAGGGACCGTACTGCGCCTGGTTGAACTCGAACTTGTTGTACTGGACGATGAGCGTGCCGCCCTTGTGCACGTAATCGAGCAGGCGGCTGTTGTTGGCGCGCAGGTCGGCGCGGCGCTCGTAGGCGCGCACACCGGTGATGATGGTGGTGAACCGCGAGAGATCGCCCCACGCGAGATCATCGGCGTCGAGCATTTCGACCTTCAGCCCAAGCTGCTCGAGCGCAGGCGGCACCTCATCGCCAACACCCATGATGTAGCCGACCTTCAGGTTCGGCGCCACCTTCACGTCGATCACCTTCAGCACCACCTCCGCCTCGCGGTAGATGTGTGCACGGCGGATGTGCGGGTACTCGATCACCTGGTAGCCGCGTCCGAACGAGGCGCCGCCCGAGGTGACCACCGCCTTGACGCGGTACTCGCCGGCGGCCGTCGTGGCGGCCGGACGGACCTCGAAGCGGACGGTCTGCGTTTCGTCCTCGCGCGTGAACCGCACGACGTCCTGCACCGGACGCGACGTCCACCCGTGCGGCAGGTCGAGCTTCACCGTGCTCTCGGTGGCGCCCTTCGCGTCGTTCACCACCGTGACGCGCACGTCGCGGCCCGTGGGTGCGGCCGTCCGCGCCGAGGCGGCGGTTGCGCGCGGGCGCAGCGACGCCGACGGAATGATGGCAATCTCCGGCGACACCCGCACCGAGGCGGCCGGCACCACCAGCAGTTCGGCCCGCTTCTCGCCGCTGAAGATGTTCCCTTCGTAGCGGTACAGCACCGGCATCAACTCGACCACCTCGATCGCCTCGGGCCCCGTGCCGACGGTGAGCGTCACCGAGGCGTGGAACGGCGACGGACGATACGGCAGCCCGAACGGCGCGTCGGCGTCGAAGGTGTAGCGGCCGCCGTCGCCGGCGCGGTGCCAGTACGGTTCGGTCGAGCGGGTCGCCGCCGGAATCGTCATCGACGGCGCGCACTGCGCCACCTGATCCGTCTTCAACGTCGAGAGCGGACGGGTGGGCGGCGCCTGGCCGCCGCGGCCGCTGCCCGGTACGCCCATCTGGCCGAAGATGTTCGCGCTCGCCACTTCGGTCATCGCGCAGGCGCCTGGTGCGTCGAAGCCGGTGTACGCCACCTGCTTCACCGTCACGTCCGCGGCACCGCGGTTCGCCACGACGGTCGTCACCTTCACCGGCTGCCCCGGCACCACGACGCCGTCGTCCGACAGCAGCTCGATGCGGACGGCGTTGGCCAGCAGGATCGAGTCCTGGAACTCGCGCTCCTTCTGCGCGAGGCGATAGTCGATTTCGAAGCGCCCCTGGTCGCTGATGGCGGTCATCGACGTCAGCTGCGCGCGCAGCGCACGTACCGCGCGAAGGCCGGTCGCCAACGGCGCACGCACTCCCGCGTCGTTGTTGGCGTCGAAGGCACGCTGGGCCGCCTTCGCGGCCGTGTCGATCGCGGCGAGGCCGCTGGTCAGCTCGGCGGGCGCCTGGGCCCCGGCGTACTGGGACAGGCCCTGGAGCGACGCGTCAATGGCGTCGAACAAGCTGTGCTCATCGCGGTCCTTCTGGCCCGGGATCGCCGACTCAGCCATCCAGTAGGCCGACGACAGCGGCCCCGGCAGCGACAGCAGCTGCGCCATGCCCTGGCATTTGTGCATGCTGCGCGCCTCGGTGCCGATCTCGGCGTAGGTCTTGCCAAGCAGCGGGTCGTAGGCCGAAAGACCGATCGCCAGTGTGTGGGCCGGCTTCTCGGCATTCGGGTCGGCGGGACCGCCGAAGCCGGTCATGAAATAGAGCTTCTTCGGCTGCCACGGATGCAGCCCCTGGCGAATCTGCTCGGGGTAGTTCGTCGGGTCGCCGGCCAGGGCGAAGGCTTCGCGCGCCAGTCGCGCCGAGGCCTGGTGATGCTGGCCGCCGCCGACGCCGGTCGGGCTGAGCCCGGTCATGACGTCGGGACGAATCGTGCGGATCATGCGGACGAAGTCGCCGAGCACCTCGTCGTGCCCCCACTTCTCGAACGTCTCCTCGACGCTGAACGAGAAGCCGAAATCGACGGCGCGCGTGAAGTACTGCTCGGCCGCATCGAAGCGATGCAACGCCGCCAGTTCCTCCGTCCGCAGCACGCCGAGCGCCTCGAAGATCTCGGGGCCGATCTCGTTCTGGCCGCCGTTGCCGCGCGTCGCCGTGACGAGCGTCGTCCGGTAGCCCTGCCCGCGGTTGAGCATCACCAGCAGCCCGTTGTTCTCGTCGTCGGGATGCGCCGTCGCCATCATGAAGATGCCGGCGTTGCCGAGATGACGCAGTGAGAGACCGAGCGCGACGTGTCCCTGCACTTCATCGATCGGCGTGACGCGCATCTGCGCACTCGGCACCGTCACGGCGAGGGCGAGAGCGGCAACCAGAACGAGTGTTCGACGTTTCATATCCACGAATCTCCAAGACCGGACCGGGAAGACCGGGCCGGAGGGCGTGTCAGCTATCCACCCCGAACATGCAAGGAGGCGGGCGGACAGGTGGACCGCAACGGCCCCGACTGTCCCACCCGCCTCACCTGCCTTACCTGTCCCGTGCTGTTAGAACGCGACCTTGAAGCCGAGCTGGAACTTGCGCTGTTCGAAGCCCGACGGATTCACGCGCTGATAGGCGTCGTAGACGATCGGGGTGACTGGGTTACCGACCGCATCCGTGGTGGTCGTCGTGTTGATGCTCGAGAGCTGCTGGGTATTGAACGCGTTCTTGAGCTCCGCGACGACTTCCGCCCGCGCCGCTCCGCGAATCGGGACGCGCCGCGTGAAGCGCATGTCGACGTTCTTGCGGGTGGGCAGGTAGAGCGCGTTGCGGCCGACGCCGAGCGCGCGGTCACCGGTCGATCCGTCGCTGTTCAGGTCGAGGTTCGACGTCAGGTTCGTCGGCAGGCCGCTGTTGAACTGCATCAGCACACCGAGCTGGTTGCCGCTCAGGAGCTGGCGGATGACCGCGTTCGACGCCTTGCTCTCCGACGTGTAGACGATGGTGCCCGTGAAGTTGTGCCGCATGTCGAGCGGGTTCGGGCCCTTGTCCGTGTTGAGGTTCAGCAGGTCGGTGCGGGCCGCTTCAGCCTGCACCGTGAGCTGCGTCGGAATCGGCGCGTTGTCGACCCCCTTGCCGAACGAGTACTGCACGTTGAAGGTGAGCCCTGCGGCGATGCGCTTCGAGGCCTGCACCGTCATCGACTTGAATTCCGACTCAGCGATCGACTGCACTTCGAAGATGTGATTGAAGCGCGGGTCGACGCGCGTCCCGGCGTTCACCGCCGTCGCGTAGACCGGGCGGCCGTCCGCCAGGGACGAGACGGGGTTGATCAGGTTGATGTCGGTGACGACCGGCAGCTGGCTGCCCTTCGCGTACATCACCGCAATCGAGGTCGACAGGTCGTTGACGAACGCATGTTCGAGCTGCGCGTTCGCCTGCCACGTGTGCGCCACCTCGAACTGCGGATCGATCGCCCAGGGCGACTGGGTCGTCAGCGTGCCCGACGACACCGTGCCGGGGAACGCGGGCGCTCCGGCCTGCGCGCTCGAGTAGGTGTAGGCTGGCGCCTTCGGCGAGCCGCTCAGCTGCAACGCCGCTTCATAGCCACCGAGAATCGGCTGGTCATACATGATGCCCGTGCTCGAACGGAGCACCGTCTTCGAGTCGATCGCCCAGGCCACGCCGAGGCGGGGGCCCCAGTTGTTCTTGTCGAGGTTGAAGACCTGCGTCTGCGCCAGCGGCGCACTCCCGAGCCCGTCCGGGAAGCGGTAGAGGTCGTAGCGGAGGCCGTAGAGCACCTTCAGCGACGACGCCAGCTGCCAGTCGTCCTGGACGAAGTAGCTCTGCGTGCCGGTCGACATGTTGAAGCCCAGGTTGCCGGTAATCTGGGTCATGTTGGTGTAGGCCAGCGGATTCGCTCCGCTCTTGGCGGACAGGTAGGTGGCCACGGACGGGAAGGTGTAGACGAACTGCGGCGCCGCGGTGCGCTCGTCGTACACGTGCTGGACGTCGAACCCGGCCTTGAAGCTGTGCTTGCCCCGGATGTAGCTGAAGTTGTCGACGACCTGCGTGATGTTCTGCTTGAAATCGAAGCCCGCGTTGCCCTGGCCGGTGCCGGACAGCGGAGCACCGAAGCCGGCGACGCCCGTGATCGTGACCGACGGACCGATGCCGGATTCGCTGTTCCCGATCGACTGCTGATGACGATGGGCGTACTGGATGCGCAGTTCGTTCAGCTTGTTGTTGCCGATCGTCGTGACCGCCTGGCCGGCGAACGAGTCCATCGCGTCGAGGAAGTCGGTCGCGCGTTCCACGGTGTTCACGCCGCCGCCCGAGTTGTAGGGCGCGTCGTTGTGGAACTGAATCCAGCGAACGGTGAAACGGTTCGCGTTGTTCAGCTGGTAGTCGCTCTTCGCCATCTTGAACTTCGCGGTCTGGACGTTCGGGACCGCCGTCGGCTGGGCCTTGAGGCCGAGCTGCGACACGATGTCGGAGCTGACCGTGATCAGGCTGTTCGACGACAGGTCGCGACGGGTCTGCTCCCAGCCGCCGTAGAAGAACAGCTTGTTCTTCAGGATCGGACCACCCAGAGTGGCGGTGCCGGTGTCGACCTTCGTCTCGGGCTTCTGCGCGGTGGCGGCAATCGCCGGGCAGTTGGCCGCCGGCGTGGTGCTGCCGCAGCCGAAGAAGAACGGGAAGGCGCTGAAGTTTCTACGGCGGAACAGGTAGCCGCCGCTGCCGTGGAAGGTGTTGGTGCCAGACGGGGTGACGGCGTTGTAGACCATGCCCATGGTCTGGCCGAACTCCGGCGCGAACCCCGTGGTGATGACCTTCACTTCCTGGATCATCACTTCGGACAGCGGCAGCAGACGGAGGCCGGCGCGGTCCTTCTGGGTGTTGGTGTTGCCGTCGATCTGGTAGTTGATGCGCATCGCCGCGCCGTTGGCGGCGAGACGCGGCACACCGAACTCAACGTTCTCGGTGCCGGTCACACCGGGCTGCGCCAGCGCGAAGTTGTACGGATTACGGGCGACCTGCGGCAGGTTGCGCACTTCGAGCTCGGACATGGTGTGCCCGACGTCGATACGCCCCAGTTCCACGGCCGGTGCCTGCGAGGTGACTTCGACCGTCTCGCTGACGACGCCGACTTCCATCGTGATGTTCACGACGGCGGTCGCACCGACGGACAGCTTCAGGTTGTCGTGCTGCACCTTCTTGAAGCCCTGGAGCTCGGCCACGGCGCGGTAGTTGCCGATGGGGAGAAGAAGGGCACGGTAGAGCCCATTCTCGTTGGTCACGAGTGACCGCTGAAGACCGGTGTCGATGTTGCTGACGGTGACGGTGACGCCGGGAAGGACGCCGCCCTGGGTGTCGGCGACTGTGCCTTCGATGGTGCCGTTGGCCGCCTGGGACTGCGCGAACGCGGGGCCCGCTGACAATGCGAGAGCGACCGCGAAGACGATCTTACGGAGCATTTTCGACTCCTTCTAGGGTTTGAAGAGCTAACGACCGAGTATACCTCCCGAATGCCGGTGACCCGGGCTGACCGCCGCCGTCCGATAGAGGCTGCGTGCGTTGAAATGCAAGGGAATCGACGCGGGAATCGGGAATTTGGATCGGCGAGCGAAGCCAGGCAGCCTCGGGTCAACGACTGACTCACCTCGCCGAAGGCGAACCCATGAGCCGGATAACTCCGATGCGGACCGCCCATGGGCAGTCCGAGCCGGGTGATGCGCGGGTTCGGCCTGGTCGCGCAGCAGGTGGTTACGTGCACCCAGCACCGTGCGCAACGCCGCAGGAACCGGCGCGGACGACGCGAACGTCAGGAGCGGCCTGAACGCTCGCGTGCCAGCAGGCGTGCCTTGCGCTTACGCCCCCATCGGTATCCGCCCGGACCACCGGCCGCCGGCACGACCCGGTGACAGGGGACGACGAGCGCGACCGGGTTGGAGGCGCAGGCACGAGCCACAGCCCTCGATGCAGTGGGACGGCCAATAGACTTCGCCACCTCCGCGTAAGTGCGGGTGTCTCCGGCCGGGATGGCCTTCAGGGCGTCCCACACCTGCCGCTGGAACGCCGTGGCTCGTACGTCAATCGGAAGGTCGAGCCTCGGCAGCCGTCCGGCGAGCTGCTCGGTCACCTGGGTCAGCGATGTGAGAGGTGGCCAATGCGTTCATGCGCCGGTTGTAGCGCGTGCCTCGACGCCCATGCTATCCGCGAATTGCGATCGAATACACCGCGCGGTGAAGGTCCGGCTGAAGCCGGACACTACGAAGACGCTGGTCCGTGTGTAGTGTCCGGCTTTAGCCGGACCTTCTCAGCCGTTCGCACTCGCGGGTAGCATGGCGTGCGTCATCGCGTGAACGCGTACAGTCTCTGATCGCACACTTGGCCGTCGTTGATGGCGCTTCGGCGCAGTGTCCCCTCGAGCACGTAGCCCGCCTTCTCGAGCACGCGGCACGACGCGAGGTTGTGCGTGAACGGCAGCGCGTAGTGGGTCACCTCCGCCGGCGACCTCGATGGCGACGTTCGTCTCAACGGCGCTGCCGCGCACGTAGCGGATGACGCGCTCGCTGTCGCTCGTGGTGTAGGGATGGGGGAACCGGTCGCGCAGGTTCAGCCAGATGTGCCGATTGTTGGCATGGGCCGGCACCGCTGCCGCGCCGTGTGCCAGCACCAGACCCATCACCCGATCAGGGCCACCGCCGAATTCTACCGACTACGCTTCCTCCCAGCGGAAGCGGGCCACCGCGAGCGTCCCAAAGACTGCGGCAAAGCCGAGCATCACCAGCGTCGGCAACACCGCCGCCTGCAGGCCGAGACCACGCCACGTCATCGCATCGAAGCCGTCGACCGCCCAGCGGGCCGGAATCACCACCGTCAGCCGCTGCAGCCACGCCGGGAAGATGAAGCTCGGCACCCAGGCGCCGCCGAGCATCACCATCAGCAGCACCGACAGGCTGGCAATGCCGCGGGTGCCACCCGGCGTCTTGCCGAGCGACGCGACGAGCAGGCCGAAGGTCGACGCCATCAGCGCCGTGGCCAGCGCGATGGCCGCGAAGCCGATGAGGCTGCCCTGGATGCGCACACCGAAGACGATCATGGCGAAGGCGAACGACACGGTGAGCGTGAGCAGCGCAATCAGCGACCCGCTCGCCGCCTTGCCCGCGAGCAGCGACAGCCGCGAGATCGGCGCGCTGCGCAGTCGCTTCCAAAGGCCGCGCTGCCGCTCGAGCAGGATGCCGACACCGAGGTCGATCGACGCCAGCAGCAGGAACTGGATGCCCATGCCGGCGAACGAGTGGGCGTAGCCGTTGTAGCTGACGTTGTCGCCCGACGTGACGGCCTCTTCCTTCACCGCGTACGGCATGCTGAGTCCGCGGCGCGGCGCCTGAGCCGCGGCTGTCGCTCCGGGTGCTGCCGGTGCAGCTGCGGCCGGCGCCGGTGCGCTGTAGAACTTGCGCGCCGACTGGAGGAGGTCGCGCAGCATCGCCTGCTGCTGCCCCGCCATCGGCATGGCGTCGATGGCGGCGAGCGTGTCGTCCACCAGCGTGCGGCCCTGGTCGCCGGTGAACATCTCGGCACTGACCGACTGCATGATGTGTTCGGTGAGGACGCCCCGAACCAGGCCGAGCTCGGTGCTGCGCGACGGGTCGTACAGCACGTTCAGCTCGGGCTTGGCTGCGCCGGTGAAGAACGCGCGGCCGGCCGCATCACCAAACCCCTGCGGGATGATGACCGCCACGGCCAGCGTGCCCTTCTTCACGGCGTCTCTCGCCTCGTCGGCCGTCGGGTTCGAGACCAGCAGGTACTGATCGCCGCGCGCGCCTTCGACGATGCCGCGCGAGACAGCGGTGCGATCCTGGTCGATGATCGCCACCGGAATCTTCACGCGCTCGGCATTGGGGCTGCCGGAGAAGATCGAGCCGAAGAACGAGGCGATGGCCACCGGCGCGACGAGCCCCATGACCACGGCCCGGCGGTCGGCGAGGAACAACTGCAGATCCTTCCGGATCATGGCGAGGATGGCCTGCATGCTCAGTCCCTCAACGTGCGCCCGGTCAGGGCGAGAAAGATGGTTTCGAGCGACACGCGTCCGGCGCCGGTCGGCGCGTACTGCTGCAGGCCGTCGAGTGTGTCGGCCGCCACGACCCGCCCGTGATCGACAATGACGACGCGGTCGGCCAGGCGCTCCACTTCTTCCATGTAATGGGTGGTGTAGAGCAGCGCCTTGCCTTGCGCCTTCAGCGTCTCGAGATTCGAGAAGATGGCGTTGCGGCTCTGCGGGTCGACACCGACCGTCGGCTCGTCGAGCAGCAGGATGTCGGGATCGTGGAGCAGGCTCGCGGCCAGATTCAGCCGGCGCTTCATGCCGCCACTGAAGGTGCCGACGCGGTCACGCGCGCGGTCGGCCAGCCCCACCAGCGTCAGCGACCGATCGATCGCCGTCTTCAGGACGGCCGGCGAGAGCCGGTACAACGCCCCGAAGAACTGCAGGTTCGACAGCGCCGACAGTTCGTCGTAGAGCGCCAGGTCCTGCGGCACGAGGCCGATGCGCTGCTTCTTGGGATCGGTATCGCCCGCGAGTGGCGAACCGTCGATGAGCACCTGACCGCCATCCGGCACCACGAGGCCGGCAATCATCGAGACCGTGGTGGTCTTGCCGGCGCCGTTCGGGCCGAGCAGACCGACCACTTCTCCGGCGTTCAGCGAGAACGAGATCTCGTGCACGGCGACCAGGTCGCCGTAGGCCTTCCGCAGGCCGCGGACGTCGAGCATTGCTGCCTCCACGCAAGAGCTTCTCACGGGCGGGCGCGCGCCGGCCCGGTTTCCGACGAATGGCGGGACATGGTCATTCGTCGTTAGTCGAATGACCAACGACTAACGACTAACGACTAACGACCATCCCTCCGGTCCAGAATCGCTTCGATCTCGTCCATCACCTTCGACATCTGCCGCATGGTGAGATCGAGCGGTTCATCGGTGGTCATGTCGACACCGGCGTCCTTGAGCAGGTCGATCGGATGCTTCGAGCCGCCGGACGAGAGGAACGTGAGGTAGCGCGCGACGGCGTCGCTGTCGCCGGCCTTGACGCGCGCGGCGAGCGCCTCGGACGCGGTGAACGCCGTGGCGTACTGGTAGACGTAGAACTCCGCGTAGAAGTGCGACACGAAGCTCCACTCGTGCTGGATGTAGTCGTCGACGACGCAGACGCCAGCGTCGTGCCCGTAGTAGCGCTTCGTGATGTCGAAGTAGACCGCGGCCAGGGCGTCACCGGTGATCGGCTGCCCCTTCGCGGCCATCTCGTGCATCCGCAATTCGAACTCGGCGAACTGCGTCTGGCGGAAGACCGTGAACTGCAGCCCTTCGAGATATTGCCCGAGCAGCGACAGCTTCACGTCATCGTTGTCGATGGTGCGCAGCATGTAGTCGAGCAGCAGCGCCTCGTTGAACGTCGAGGCCACCTCGGCGGTGAAAATCGGGTAGTCGGCGGTCGGGAACGGCTGGTGCGTGTTCGAGAGGTAGCTCTGCATCGTGTGCCCCAGCTCGTGGGCCAGCGTGCTCACATCGTCGAACTTGCCGTTGTAGTTCATCAGGATGTAGGGGTGGACGTCGTAGGCGGCCCCCTGCGAGTAGGCGCCGCCGCGCTTCCCCTCGTTCGGGTACATGTCGATCCAGCGGTCGTTGAACGCGCGCGACACCGTGTCCTGATACTGGCGTCCGAGCGGCGCCACTGCCGCGACGATGATCTGCTCGGCCTGCTCGGGGGTGTAGTCGAGATCGACCGAGGAGACCAGCGGCGCGTACATGTCGTAGTAATGCA
>Ga0114970_10000639_pt1 | contig 26312 bp, 19 predicted proteins | sample M_140205_XF_Meta_FD_87030 | JGI IMG/M metagenome (GOLD analysis project Ga0114970, IMG submission 87030) | Freshwater microbial communities from Lake Montjoie, Canada to study carbon cycling - M_140205_XF_MetaG | ecosystem: Environmental > Aquatic > Freshwater > Lake | place: Lake Montjoie...
GTTAAATGTTAGATTTATTTGCAGTACGTCTGAACCACAGCAACGTCGCCAATGCTTAAATCACAGCTACTAAAGCGAAAAAAGTGCGATATCCTGAATCGTTAAGAGAATTACTCTAATGGATTCATTCCATACGAATTATTTTTTTCGAGCAAGGGCAGGTAGATTAACTATAGAGATTTTTCCATCTCTAAGCAAATGGAGGCTCGTAACTTGCACCGCGGCAGAAGCAGCAAGGTGAAGGAAAAACTCATTGGCTCCAGTGACTCTGGCGTTGTTGACCGCAAAAATAAGATCTCCGGTCTGCAGTTGCTCTAGTGCTAAACTCTGCTCGGTTATACCCGTCACCACCACCCCTCGGAACCCACGCATCCGCTCTGGCACGGATAGATCGCGAACTTGGATGCCTAGTTCTTGCAAAACTTGCTCTGGATCACGAGTGCGGCCCTGATTCAACGGAGGCGGCACAGTCTGCGCCACGCTATCGCTACTGTCCGTGACGGTCGCTTTAAGCTGCAAATGATTACCCTTACGCCAAACTCCGAGAGTGATTACGTCACCCACACGAGCACGCTGGATTAACGAAAATAACTCGGTGGATGTTTGAATTTTCTCGTTGTTGACCGAACGAACAACATCCCACGACTGCAATCCTGCAAGCTGTGCTGGAGATCCAGGAGAAACGCCAATCACCGCGCACCCATCGACTTCTTCGTAGCCGAGATCTGCACGAATCGTTGGATTAAGATCACGCATCTGCACGCCTAAGAAACCCCTAACAGGTCTTCCTCGCTCTAATATTTGTAATAAAGCGTCTTTAACATCATTTGATGGAATTGAAAAGCCAACGCCTTGAAACCCAGGGTTCTGCTTGTCTGGTGAAAATATCGCTACATTGATACCAATAATTTCGCCCCGCAGGTTAACCAGTGGCCCTCCAGAATTTCCAGGATTGATCGCCGCATCTGTCTGGAAAAGATCTCGCTGATTGTCTGATAACGAACGTTCCTTGGCAGAAATAATGCCTTGGGTTACCGTCTCACCGAGACCGAAAGGATTACCCACAGCGAGAACAATTTGCCCGACTTTCACTTGTGACGAGTCTCCTATTTTTAGTGGTACAAATTTTTCGTTCGCCTCGATTTTTAATACTGCAATATCTAACAACGCATCTTCACCGATCAAGTGTGCCGTGTAATTTTTCCCCCCATGAAGAGTGACGTGGATCTTTTGTTGCCCAGCGATCACATGGTGGTTCGTCATCACATGACCCTCACTAGTCACGATCACGCCAGAACCTTGTCCTTGTGTTGGATAATTGCGAACGCGAGTCCCACCCCATCCATCTAGCAGTTCACTGCGTACCCCAGAAGTATCAATACTGATCACCGATGGCACCACCGCTTCGGTCAGTAAGGCGTATTCATTGTTCAGGCGCGAGAGAAGTTCGATGTTGCTCAAATCCAGCGGAGCTTTTGTAGGAAGAGTGAAAGATTCGGGATGAAATGGGTCCGACTTTTTTTGAAATCCGGGGATTAAGCTGCGAAGATCTCCACCAGAACGCCAAGTTTGAATTGCCGAAACAGCAACGAACGCAATAAGAAAAACAGCAACTAACAACAAAAGACGACGGAACGACGGATTCATGAATAGGTGGATGGGATATTCGCAAAGCATAAAGTATATTTCTAAATATCCAAGCGTCGAAAAAGCGCATGGCGCCCAGTGCGATCACCAGAAGATATTTAACCTTCTGGCTTGATTTGACAGTGCTATCTGCCAAAAAAAAATATGCGAAAAGCATTCCTAATTTTATTTTGCTCGGCGATGACGCTCCACAATGCGCGTGCTGAGGCGTTATCTGACGCCGACCGTGAGACGTTGTTAAACAATCTTGATAAAATGAAAGAAACCGCCGAAGCGCGGGCGAATGCACGTTTTAATATCGCATTGACTGCTTTCCGAAATGCAATTCAAAGCGAAGACGCCGCATTTGATTTTTATCTCAATTGCATCGAAAAAGTCAATTTTACCGATCTACAGAAGAAGGTCGTTGATTTTCGGGAATGGAAGCGCACCGAAGCGGATAAACTTTCTGCTCCTAGTTTACGCCTCGCACTAGTTTATCAATTGAAATGGCTCATTCTCACTCTCCAAGCTACCTCAGAAAATGTCGACCGCACCAAACTCGCTGGCGAGGCACAGAATATAATCGATGCGATCTTCACCGACTCCTCCAAACTTGTCGACCAGAAGAATCTTCTCAACGAATCCGTAACCGCCTCTATTTTCGCAAGAACCTACGACATTAACTCAATCGAATTGGAAAAGTGGCCCATGTCACCTATCAATCTCGAGCAAATTTACAATAATATATTACTTCCACCCTATCAGAATCCAAAAACTATTAACGAGCTTCGTGCGTTATGGATTAGACGCATTCATCAGGAATGCATGAAAGCAGAGTTTTGGACGACGCCCGTCAAGCAGGAGAAAAAAGAGGATAAAAAAATAGGAATGGCTTCAGCAATGAAATCACCTGAATATGAAAAATTTAAAGAAGAAACATTACCCGAACTTGAGTGGAAAATGGAAGTAGATCTCTTCACTCACGGTGACCAAAAAGTATCATCTATTAAAATGATGGCCCTTCTACAAAAAAACTCTTCTCATACATCGGTAAAAGATTGGGCCAAAGAACTTCACGATATGCTCACCCCATCTGTACCTGAAAAGCATACGACACCATAGGAATTTTTGCCTTAAATGTCGCTAGCTTTTTAGCTTAGCCTCACCAGATACGTGTTGAATTATTTAAATGTATCCAAAATCGCACAATGAATGTCCTCTGCAGAAACAACCGAATAGGTCGTTCCTAACAAGACTGGCAATTCATTTTCTGTCACCTGGTCTCTACCATGTGATCCTTTGACGAGTGACGCATTCAAAGGGATCAATTTTAACAACCCACGAAATCCCAGTTTTTTCATTATTAGAAACCACACGACTCGTAATTTTGGAAATGAAATCTCCGGATCAATAAAAAGCTCGCACGGGTCATAGCCAGATTTACGGTGAATATCAATCGTGCGTGAGTAGTCAGGCGCTAACTTATCATCTTCCCAAAAGTAGTAAGTAAACCAAGCATCCGAAGATGCGATGGCAATGAATTCACCTCCGCGCTTGGACGCGATTCCTTGGCCCCAAGTTTGTGCCGCTGTTCTAACTTCTTCCACCCCTGGGGTATTTTCCAACATCGCCCGAACTTCATCTTCCAGTGAAAAATCATTAACGTAAATGTGTGCGACTTGGTGATCGGCGATAGCGAAAACACGCGACGCACCAAAATCGATCGACTCAAGTCCGAGTTCGTCCTTGATCTCAATCCAGCCTTTTTTTCTAAACAATCGGTTCAAATGAATCTGCTGAGTCACGGGCGAGATGCCGTACTCAGAAAGCACTAACACACGGATATTGCGCGCTTCATAAAATGCGATGAGGTCGGTCGCGAGGGTATCGATCTTTCGCAACTCCTCGGGAATATTAGGAGCTAGCGGCCCGTCTTTTTGAAGTGGGTAGTCGAGATGTGGCAGGTAGACCAAACTTAGCGTAGGGCTGTATTTTTCTTCCACCCATTTCGCGGAGGCGGCGATCCACTCGGATGACTCGATCCCGGCCGCAGGTCCCCAGAATGCTTGAAATGGGAACGGTCCCAAATCTTTTTTAATCTCCTCACGCATAGCCATAGGTTGCGTGTGCACATCGAAAACCTTGCGACCATCTGCGAGATAAAGTGGGCGCGGCGTTATGGAGAAATCTGCGGATGAATGCATGTTATACCACCAAAACAATTTGGCGCAGGTAAATCCCGGAATCTCTCGCCGCAGCTTATCCCATAGTTTCTCACCACGAACGATGGCATTATTTTGCTTCCAAAACCGCACTTCTGATGATTCCCGATCATACCACCCATTCCCTACCACCCCGTGAGTGGTTGGCGAAGTGCCGGTGATGATCGACGATTGCGCCGTGCAAGTGACCGCGGGAAATGCAGGTTGATAGGACTGAAGCCCATTTTTTTCCGCAAAATTTTTCAACCCAGGCATATGATCGCCTAACAGTGATTTAGAAAGGCCAACGAGATTGATAACAGCAAGACGCATGATGATGACTGTGGAAGTTTAAACCATGCGCCGCTGGAAACGCCATCTTTATTCGTGTGCCCCTAGATGGATCCACCAAGTTGATGACCAAACTCATAGAATTCGATTCAGGCTCTCCAGTCCTGAGTCAGCAGCTTTTGCAAACTTTCAATCCAAGCTTTAAGCATCACGTGCCTCCCCGGCCCCTCAACCTCCAACCGTAGATCTGGCATAATATGTGCAGTGGCCGAGAGAGTGGTTGCCTTATTCTCATGAAGCACAAGCGATTCGATCACTTCACTAAATCCTACGACGTATTGAAGTGTTCCATGCTCGATCATAATGACGCTGTTGGCAACATGGTTCACATCAGGGAAAACTCCAAAAGGGAAATCACCTCGAGTCACATTTTCAATCGCTCGCATTGCCAAAAGCTGCTCGCGAAACAACTTGATAGAAATAACCACATTCTGCTCTTCAACGATCTTGGGGATGACAATGGGGAGCGTTTGCATGATAAATCCTGCCTTATGTTGTTGCGGGGAACCGCATCTCACTTGCTCGACCACTACGGAATCAACTCCAATCTCATCTGCCAGTGATTGACCCCACGCCCAAACCAAAACAGTAGCTACAGTGACATCTATTGTGGCAGCAAATAAATCAATTCTTCTTCTAAAGTCGTGGCCCATAAATTTCAATGCCAGACCATTCTCAGAATCGACCCGAAGAAAATCTAACGTTCTAAAATCTTGTTCTGGATACTCATCATTAAATAATTCCGTCGCCAATTTCAGTTCCGCCGATGAAGGCTTTTTCCAGATTGTTAAACTCAGATTTGTACCATTTTGTCCTATGAGCCGTTGGCAAAAATTTTGTAGTACTGCAGCGATTGAACGACCATCTAACAATGCGTGATGAAAAGTCCAAATGAAGCGACCGTCCTGTGGCCAATATCCTGCACGCCATGGAGGCCGATGCGGAATAAGAAGCGGGCAAAGTCGATCCTTCGCTAACCAAGAATCGTCATAGCCTTCATCGAATTGACATGCTTCTAAGGAATTCACGAATTCTATCTCACCGCATGAATCGTCATCAGTCAAAAATGAAACACGTAGAGCTTCTGTTTGCGCAACAGTTTCCGCCCATGCCGACAATACTTGACCGCGCCAAGTTCCGGGAGTGAAGACGATCTCAACCTGTTCCACGTGATACCCAGCACTCGGCGCAGCCAACGAATCTCGCAACATCACACGCTGCAATGGACTCAACTCGTGCATCTGATCTCAATAATCTTTCATTTTCACCCTATTGGCAACATTCACCGACCAATTTGCTAGCAAAACTGAATCGAAGCAGCGCTTGGTGTGCGTAAGCGGATTTTCTGTTTAAATTTTGAGTTGGTGTGATCGGTCGACCCGCCTTACTATTTCGCTCCCCGAGGGAAATTATGGCAATTAAAGGTGAAGAATTAGCTCTAGCTTGCGCGAAGGCAGCAGATGAAGTGAAGGCTGAAAACATTCGCGTACTCGATATGCGAGGGATTTCAACCCTAACTGATTACATGGTTGTTTGCTCAGGTACTTCGATGCCGCAGTTGCGGGCGATTTTGCGCGATGTCGCTGGTTCGGTGGAGGAGTTGCATGGCTCAAAACCTCACATGACCGAGGGCAAGGCCGATACAAAATGGGTGGTTTTGGATTACATCGACGTAATGGTTCACGTGATGCACGAAGAACTGCGTGAATATTATACGTTAGAAGACTTGTGGAAGGACGCCAAGGAAGTGAGTTGGCAAGCGGTCGCTGAAAAATAATATTGAGTCACTGAATGCGCTCATTTGACTTCTTGAATATTTGAGCGTTTTTCAATCACAACAATCGGTCTGTTGGTGAATGATTCGATTCGGATTTTACCCCGAAGCGTAATTCTTTTACCAACCAGTGAGGTGAGTTCTTTTTCTTTAGTGTCCGACGAAGCATTTTTTACGATGACAGCACCTCGTACTTGGTCGTTAGGCGGGTCCTTTGAGAAAATCAGGTAAAGCGTTGCGTGGGAGTTCGAATATTTGAACCCTTCGAGCACCCCACCCAGCGTAACTTCTTGACCAGCCATGGTTAGAAAAAGAACGGAATCAGCAATATTAAAAACTTCTGTGCGACTGGTCGCTTCTTGCTTTTTTTTGCGTAGTGATGAAGTAAAGTTTTTTACTGTTTTTTCAGTGTTAAAATCTAATAATTTCCAGTTAGCCGGCCAGAACGGCTCCGAGTGATTCCAACAAATCAAACACCACCCCGTTAGGCCCGTTGCAGAAAGTACCACGATGGCTCCGATTACGAAAGGTATGCTTGACCTGCGTTTGATAGCTTTTTCGTAATGAGCGTGAGTGACGGGTGATAATATACGTTTGGTGGGGACTGACGATTTTATGTCCGATAATTGAAGTAGATGCCGCTTCGCTTCGGATAGTGTTGTGGTTTTTGCTGCGCGATGAAGCCATTTTAACCAACCACCGAGCCCTCCACTTTCATGGGCGTGTATGGTTTTCCCTCTCCAACCCATAAGTTCTTCTGTCAAACTAACAATTGAATCTAATCCGTGTTGTCCATCATGTTTACCTAACCATTTTAGCGGAGAAATTCCAAATGTAAGCGGACGTCCGTCTTCCTGCGCACCGATGATAATTGAACGGACATCGACCTCAATCCAAACAGCCTCCCTTTCGAGAACATGTGAGATTTCTTCACAAACTTCGAGTGCTTGAACGATTGTGTGAATCGTTTCAGGCAAAGTAAGGCGCTTTCGTTCAATGAGTGTGTGAACTGAAATCCCCTCAATCCACTCGGTAGCCAAATAAGGCATGCCATCTACCGCATCACACCCGCCTCCGATGACCGAACGCATCGCTGGATGGCGGATCGCACAAAGTCGCTCGACTACGACTTGATACTCAGCCTGTTCCTCGTCACTCAGTCCGCCACCATTCACACCAAATGGAAGAAATCTTCTGATTGCGACAAGCTCCCCCGTTTGTCTGTCCAATGCTCGAAAGACGATGCCTGCAGCGTCTTGCGCAACCATGTCTTCGATTTGGAAACGTCTAACCATTCAAATTTTCTATCGTAGATCGAAGGATGAGCCAAGGCGTGATCTCGCGCTCGTTGAAAATAAAGTTCAGACTGGTAACGGTTGAAAACAGATTTTAGAAAACTGTGCAGGTTGATGAAAATTAGGTTCACCAGGTCCTAAGTCCGTGGCGCTGATAAATTTTTGTACAGGTGATTCAAGAATCATTGTCACGTTGACGTAGGTTTCATTACCAAAATTGAGACGCGCATTTAATAGCTCGACTGGAATCGCCATAGCAGCGACCCAAGAGCCATCAGCAGCTAACTCCGAAAACGTTGCCACTTCGGGCATCGCAATTTCTGCTAAGTCAGCCCGAACTCGTGGGGCAATGAATTCGCAAGTCCACCAAGCGCCGTTGGGTGCTAAATTGAATTCAAAGTATCGACCGCTGACAGGATCAAAAAGAAACAATTCTGCGACATCGTGCCGCCACAACTCAGCTTGAAATCGACCGGGGCGAGCTTGCGGGTGAAGTCGAGCGCTTTTGCGATGACTGGCGATAAACCATAAGTGCTGCGCATCCACGACGAGAGAAAATGCTGCTGGTTCTTGTAGCAGAATTCCATCTAGATCCTTCGCCAAACCAAAAAGCGGAACATCTAATTCACCCCAAATCAACCGCTGTGGGCTGGTAAAAACCGTCATGCCCGAGAGTCTGCATGTGCGTAAGAATTTCTGTCGAGCGAAGACGCTTTGGTATCTCACTTAAATAATTGGAAATCTTAAAAAACAGTTGGATTCTCAAGATGAATTGATTATTCATTTCTCAACGAAGTCATACATGCCACGCAAGCGCTCAGATTTTTACAGTACGATTGAATACATCGGACCACGGCCGCAGAAGCCGAAGCGTCGCAATTTCTTTGGCGGGTGGGTGATCATCGTAATCGCGGTTAGCCTAAGTTGCTGGTTTGGTAGGCCTTTGCTGCCTTTTCTCAAGGCAACTCAGGTGACCACTTCGCTAGAAAATGCCGACGTGCTGATTTCATCTCTAAAATCCTCCAAAAACTTCGGATCTAATCTCGCTGCCGCGGCATTGGCGCATTCCAGTGAGTCGGTGACTTACGATCCATCGTATTACAAAATCGATTATCCGAACGGCGATTTGCCCGCAAAAAGAGGGGTCGCCGCTGACGTCGTAGTGCGTTGCTATCGCAGCGTTAATATTGATCTTCAAGTACTTGTCCATGAAGATATTACAGAAAATTTTCGCGGCTATCCAGGGCTCTGGGGTGCAACCGAACCAGACACAAATATCGATCACCGCCGTGTGGCCAACCTGCAACGGTTTTTTGAACACAAGGGGCTATCCCTGACACCTTCGCGTAACAGTAACGATTACCTTCCCGGCGATGTCGTCGTCTGGGAATTAGGCAACGCCGAAAAACACATTGGCATTATCGTTCCTGGTCCAAGCAACCGTTCGGGAGAGGCTTGGGTCGTGCACAACATGGGCGCTGGAGTGAAATGGGAAAACTCACTTTTCGACTATAAAGTCCTCAGTCACTTCCGCTTTCCGAACCTGTCTGGAAACTGATTCGTGAATAAATTGATAGAGTTCTCTATCAGTAATTTTCTATTCGAAAAACCACTGGTGCACTGTTGATGCAATCCAGTGTTTCGATGACCGAAAGCGCGATTTGCAATTCGCCGAATGGACAACTATGGAGCATGAAAACCATATCCACGAATTCTGCGTCTGGGTTGGCAGGGTCGACCGGTGAATGAGTGCCAGAAATACCAATCCGATGATCGGCCAATACTTTTGCAATTTCAGCAATCACTCCGGGCCGGTCGATGACGTCAAATCTAACGTAATATGCCGTAGTCGTTTCTCCAACTGGGAGAATCCTACCACTGTCGCGATAGGGAAGAAACCCACGATGCCCAGAAGCCGAGCCTAGGAAGCGCGCGGCTTCTACCAAGTCTGCCACCACAGATGATGCGGTAGGATCTTGCCCTGCACCATGACCGTAAAATAGTGATTCTCCCGCAGCGTCACTGTGCACAGCGACCGCATTGAAAACACCATGCACTGAGGAAAGAATGTTAGATTTAGCGATGAATGAAGGCTGGACACGCAGTTCAACTGAGCGGTCTTCGTGTTCTCGAATCACCGCTAACAACTTCACAACGTAACCCAATTTTTTAGCAAAGCTGATATCTGCTGGACGGACTTGCTCGATGCCAGTTACGTGAACCGCCGCTGGATCGATAGGAAAACCGTATGCAAGCGTAGCCAAGAGAATGGCTTTGTGAGCAGCATCCCATCCATTCACATCAAGCGCTGGATCTGCCTCAGCATAGCCAAGCGCCTGTGCCTCAGCGAGCGCGACTTCGAAAGTCAACCCTCCATCCGTCATGCGTCCGAGAATAAAGTTAGATGTCCCATTGATGATTCCAGTGAAGGAGTGGATTTGATTACCAATTAACGAGTCCTGCACTGTTCGAATGATCGGAATACCGCCAGCGACCGCTGCTTCAAAGTGAATCGGCGTGTCCATCTCTTTTGAAATCGCGAACAGCTCGACACCTCGCTCGGCAAGCAGAGCCTTATTTCCGGTGACAACAGGTTTTCTAGCACGGAGAGCAGCAACCACGATTTCAAATGCGTCCGACGTCCCTCCGATGAGTTCGACGACTATTTCTACGGATGGATCTGCAACGAGTGATTTCCAGTCCGTAGTGAAAATCTCTGAATCCACCTTGGAAGTCGTAGAGCGAATTTTCGCGAGGTCTCGAACGAGGATCTTCGCGATGTGCAAAGAGACGCCGCCACCGGTGCGTCTGGTGATGAGGTCGCTATTACGCTGCAAGGTGTTCCAGACGCCGGAGCCTACGGTTCCGAATCCAGCCAAGCCGATACCAAGTGAAGAGCAGGAGGTCACGAGGCGGACTTTGGAGTTAAATGAATCTCTTGTCCAAGTCGGAAAAAATCAAGTTGCAGCTACTCAGGTTCAATTCTTAAAACCGAGTTCAGCCTCTAACCAATCACTTTGAGAATTACCCGGCATCCCATTCTCGATCCGCCGGCGGTAATTTAGATACGCCGCCTTTGCGATTGCATCGAGAGATGGCTTGGGCATGACCGCTTTTTTGGAAGGTTTATTGGCGCTTGAGGTGGATAGTATTTTTTTAGCCGGCGTTGAAATCAATTTTTGGGTCACCGTTTTCTTTGCCGCGGACTTTTTTGCTACTGCCTTTTTAGTAACTTTCAACGCCTTGTTTACCACAGGTTTTGACGTTTCAGTCTTAGTTTTTACACTGGGAGCGTCGTTCCTCGTAGGAGTCGTCTTTTTTGCCATCTTCTTTTCTATAGCCATAAGCTTGATTTCTTTAGTCTTTAGCAGGCAAAATGCCAATTTCAAAATAATCAAATCTTCATGTGGTTGCCAGAACATAAGATCCAAGTACACTAACTCCATGGTCGACGGCTATTTATGGAGTGAATCTAGAGATGACAGGGGCTACCGCTTGCCGGATCAGGACCACTTGGGTTGGTGGGCAGCGGCGGCGATGCTTGTATCAATTCTGTTGCACCTGAGCGTTTTTTTTGCGCTCGATCGGATGAAAATCGTATTTGGCATCCAATCGACCGAAGAAATTAGCACCCAATCTATCGACGTCCGACAAGTGGAAATTCCGCCAATGGAAAGCGAGACAAATCTGGCGCCCGAAGAAGTTATCACCCCCCCAGTAGAAACTAAATCTTTGCTAAATGTAGTGGATCTTTTGGCCGTTCTTCCGAAAGATCAGGAGATTGACATCAAGCCCGAACTCATCGAGGCCGAGTATGCACTGCGTTTACAAAATCCCGCTCGAGAAGGCAGCCCAGAAGCCGCAATGCCCGAGTCATCACTGGGGTTTGAGATCGATGCAGAACTGCCCGAACTTGGCCGTGAACCTACTAACATTAAGCCCGCAGAAGTTGGCCAGATCACCGTGGATCCGGGCAACGAACAAGTGGATGATTCAGAAATTGGCAATTTTACAGAAGCGCTTATTCGTAAGGGTGCAAACGGAAAAGCAAAGAATGGCACGCTTGATGGGATCGCTTCCTTAGACGATCTGCTAGGTCTTCCTCCCAATGTCTTGCTAGGAAAAAAAACGATGCTACCGAGCGACTTGCTTTTCGACTATAACAGCTTCGAACTGCGCGAAAGCGCCAAGGGAGGACTTATGAAACTTGGCTTGCTGATAGATAGAAACCCAAACCTCTACTGTTGGATCGAGGGCCATACCGATCTCCTAGGGGGAGACGATTTCAATCTAAACCTCTCAATCAAACGAGCCGAAGCGGTCAAATTTTACCTAGTCAACTCACTCCGGATGGACGCCTCTAAAATCATGACGCGTGGTTTCGGGCGTTATGAACCACTAGTCATCACCGGCGCAGCCGAGGAGCAGAAAATCAATCGGCGGGTAGAAATCCGCATGCGCAAGACGCCACCGACCAAGGATCAATTAAAAATAATTCCCCAAAAAGCGGCCGTTATCGAAGAGGTACCAGCACGCAAGGCCGTGCTCGTCAGACCCCTACGCGCACTTCCTGTAAATGAGACCCCGCCGCCCAAAGCAAGTGTCGTCAAAGAATCCGCAGTCATAATCGAAGCGGACTCAGTTCCAAAGGCCACACCCATCGCAGAGGAAATCTCGCCAACCATCCCCCGCGCCCAAGCGGTCGAGGAGGAACCATAACCTCTGCCGATTACTAGGATAAAAAATCTCCCTCCCGCGAGGCTTTACACCCCCCCTAGCTCTCCTGCATCCTTAAGGTTCTGTTTGTCTCTGCAGCTACCGCGTCTCACGATGGAACGCTAAGGAAGACACCTTGCTCCCTGACTATCTTCCCAGTAACCGACCATGACCGCCGCAGAGATTCGCCAAAGCTTCCTCGATTTTTTCAATGAGAAGCATCACACCGTCGTTCCATCTGCTTCGCTGCTTCCGCAGTCACCGGGTTTGCTTTTTACAAATGCAGGGATGAACCCTTTCGTACCCTACTTCCTCGGCGTCGAGAAAGCCCCCTACTCACCACCTCGCGCCGCCGATACACAAAAGTGTATTCGTGCTGGAGGAAAACATAACGATCTCGAAGACGTCGGCTACGACACTTACCACCACACATTTTTTGAAATGTTAGGAAATTGGTCGTTTGGGGATTACTTCAAAAAGGAAGCCATCGCTTGGGCATGGGAACTCGTCGTCGAACGATGGGGCCTACCCGCCCACCGCCTCTATGCCTCGGTCTATGCGCCAAAACAGGGTGATCCTGGAAATTTTGATCAAGAAGCCTACGACATCTGGGCCGCCTTGTTCATTTCAAAAGGCTGCGACCCCGCATTGCAAATCGTCCATGGCAACGTCAAAGATAACTTTTGGATGATGGGCGAAACCGGCCCCTGCGGCCCGTGCTCAGAACTGCATGTTGATCTAACACCTGAAGGAAATCCTGCTACTGGTCGCAATCTCGTCAACAACGACTCCGACCTCTGCATCGAGATCTGGAATCTCGTTTTTATTCAATACAACGCAGAGGCCGATGGCAGTTTCCGTGAGCTTCCGGCCAAGCACGTCGACACCGGCATGGGCTTCGAACGCGCCTGTTCGATCATTCAGAACACCAAGGGGTTTACTGACTTTTCAATCAAGCCATCTAACTACGCCACCGACGTCTTCCAACCACTCTTTCGCAAATTAGAAACACTCAGCGGAAAAACCTACGTCAATATTTACCCAGAACTCGGCGCTGACCGTTCCCTCTTCACTGAAGAAATGAAATCCGCGATCGCTTTCCGGGTCATTGCGGATCACTTGCGTACACTTAGCTTTTCTATCGCGGATGGAATCATGCCCGGCAACAACGGTCGCAACTACGTTCTCCGCCGCATCCTCCGTCGCGCAGTGAGATACGGTCGCCAACTCGGATTCTCCGGAGAAAAGCCATTTTTCGGCGCACTCGTAGAAACACTTGTTAGCGAAATGGGCGGAGTTTTCCCAGAGTTACAAAATCGCCATGATGTAGTACGCCAAACCCTTGAGCAGGAAGAAGCAAGTTTTAATCAGACGCTAGATCGGGGACTTAAACGTTTTGAAGACGCGATGCCCGATATGAAAAACAACTGCGTTTCCGGTGATGTCGCTTTCGAACTCTACGACACCTTTGGCTTTCCAATCGACCTCACTGAGTTGCTTTGCGCCGAGCGAAGTTTCACCGTGGACATGATTCGTTTTGAGCATCTGATGACAGAACAACAAGAACGCTCCCGCGCCGCGCAAAAATCTACTGTCGTCCGCGCCCTCGATATCTCCACAGAAGCCGTCACCGCATTCATAGGATTCGAAAATGATTCCGTCGAGGCCACCATCCTCGAAATTCATCCACAGGAAGACGCGCTATTCATCATCACTGACCAGACCGTCTTTAACGCTGAGATGGGCGGTCAAGCCGGCGATACGGGAAATCTCGTAAATAACGCCCAAAAAATTGAAATCACCGGAACGCAGCAAATCGGCAAAGCCCGTGCCCACATCGTCCACACTTCAGCTTCACTAAAAGTAGGCGAAAAAGTTACCCTAGAGATAGATCCACAACGCCGCCGTCCAATCGAAGCTCACCATACCGCCACACACCTTCTGCACTGGGCACTTCACGAAGTCGTCTCCGCTGACGCCGCGCAGCAAGGCTCCTCAGTCGATGAAAACCGACTACGCTTCGACTTCAACAGTGCCGCCGTCACACCTGAACAAATTGCCGCCATTGAGGAACAAGTAAACGCCTCAATTAAGTCCAACGATTCTGTTAGTTGGAGAGAAGTCCCCCACGCTTCCATTAAGGGTCGCCCAGACATCATGCAGTTCTTCGGAGACAAATACGGCGAGTTCGTCCGCGTCGTCCAGATCGGCGGCGAAGCCCACGCGCTCAATGGCTACTCGCAGGAACTCTGCGGTGGCACCCACGTTCGTCATACCGGCGAGGTCGGCCTTTTCAAAATCAAATCCGAAGGAGCAATCGCATCCGGCGTTAGGCGTATCGAAGCTGTCTGTGGCAATGCCGCATGGTCATATCTGAACGAGTCTGTCGAGAAATGGGCCCACGATTTCAAGATCGCACGCGCCAAACTTCACTCCGCTAACGAAAAGCTAACTTCGCTCGGCGAGGAAGCAGTCACCGTCAACGATTTCCCTCATATTATGGGAGCTATGCTTGCGGAGCGCGCGGATATTTCACAGATAAATGCCACCTTCAGCCACGGTCAGCGGACGCTTGAGGAAACCCAAGCCGCAGCCATCGAGGTCGAGAAGCGCATCAAGAAAATCCAATCTGCCCAAGCCGCCACGCTTGCCGACGAATCCCTCGCCGAACTCATTGTGTTAGGTAATCCAATCATTGTTTCCTTCGAGTCCGACGCCTCATTACTCCAAGAACTCCAAAACGGGCTTAAGAAAAAACAATTCGCCGGCCCCGCCCTCCTCATCGTCGACGACGGAGAAAAACTCCATCTCGCTACCTACTGCGGTGATGAAGCCTTGGCAGCAGGCCTCAAAGCCGGCGACTTACTCCGTGATCTTGCTGCTCTCGCTGGCGGCAAAGGTGGCGGAAAGCCTGACCAAGCCCGTGGCGCCGCGCCGCAACGTGATAAACTTAGCGATCTAAAATCGGCGGCGGTAGAAATGCTCAATGCGTGAATAACGATACTACGAGATACGCCTTATTTTCGTAATTTGCGGCTGAGCATCGCCAACGCATCTTCCGCCTCCGTGACCTTCAATACTTTAGTCATCACAAAGTAGACCCCTGCTGCCACCCCAATCGTTAGGCTAAGCCAGATCACCTTCATGGCAAAAGGTATCTCGGTCAAATTCTTGAATAAAAGATGATTCGCCAACACACAGACGCAGGCCATCACACCGCCTGAAACTCCGATTTTCAAAAGTAGTTTCATTAGCTCAGCTATCCCAAGGTCACCTGCGAATTTTCGCATCGCAAAAAACAAAATTACGAAATTAATCGCTGCGGTGATACTCGTGGTTAGTGCAAGAGATTCCTGCCCCCACTTGACCACAAAGACAAAAAAATAGTTGAAGCTAAGGTTGAGCGCGAGTGCAAAAATACTCACTAACATCGGTAACCAACGCTTATCAATTGCATAGAATGCGGGCTGCAATACTTTTAGCCATGCATAAAATAACAGGCCGTAACCATAAGCACGCAATGCCGCCGCAGTCTGTAATCGATCTTCAACGTCGAAGTGTCCTCGCTCATAAAGCACACTAACAATAGGCTCCGCCAACAACGCCAAACCCAATGTTGATGGCAACACGAGAAATGCCACCAGCCGCAGGCCCTTTGCCAATGTGGAACGAAAATCTTCAGTGACACCGCTCACTGCCGCCCGCGAAAGCGCAGGCAAAGTGACCGTCGCTACCGCCACCCCGAAAACTCCGATCGGAAGTTGCATCAGACGAAAAGCGTAACTCAGCCAGCTAACCGCACCCTCACCCACACCGAAGGCAAAAACTGAATTCACCACCACGTTGATTTGTACCACCGATGCAGCGATCACCGCTGGACCCATCAGCCTCAAAATTTGCCTTACTCCAGAATCCCTCCACTGAAAATCTGCCACGAATCGATACCCAGCTCTTCGTAAAGCTGGAAACTGACAAGCCAATTGTGCTAGACCGCCAATCACGACTCCGATGGAAAAACCGACCAAACTTTGAGGTCCCCACTTAGGATCCATCCAGTACCCGAACGCCGCACCACCGATCATCGAACCTAGATTAAAAAAACACGATGAAAGAGCCGGTATGCCAAAGACATTCTTTGCATTCAACATCCCCATGACCAGCGCGGCGAGCGATACAAGCAAGATGAAGGGGTACATCACTCTAACCATTAAGATCATTAAGGCGATCTCCTGCGGCATATAGGCGCGCGGAGAGCTGCCACTGCGAGAGAGCGATGTCAGCAGATCTACAATCCAAGGAGCAGCCAAAATACCTAACAAAGTTATTCCGCTCATGAATACCGCTGTTAGCGTCATCATCTTGTTCGCCAACAACCACGCAGAATCTTGACCCTCAGCTTTTAACTTTTTTGAAAACGTTGTCACAAAAGCCTGCGATAATGCACCTTCGGCAAAAAGATCTCTCAATAGGTTAGGCACTCTAAATGCGAGATAGAAACAATCCATCCATCTGCTTCCACCAAAGAGGCCAGCGAACATCATTTCACGAGCAAGGCCAAGGACTCGACTCGCCATCACGGCGGCGCTAATTTTCCATGTGGCTTTGACGGACATCAGGGACTGAGAAGGCGACAGCTTGTCAAAATCAAGTCGGCAGTTTTTCACTTTTCACCACCACTTTCATCACCGCGGTCTCTCTCGGTTTCAGAACGATTTGGTTTTTCGCTACGTTTCCCGACTCTACACAGACCATTTGCTGATACTCGTCGTCGCAGAAGTCAGGCATACGCATCGATTTTTCAATCCATGGATTCCAAACAACCGTTGAATTCGACATGGATTTTTCGATGAAAATCTTACGACCAAAACCCCGATCTTCAATTTCCACAGTGGTAGGGGTATCAAAATACACACGATCAACTTCGCTAGAAATCTCAATGGCAGGCGCGGTTTCTACGCAAACCTTAGTATCTATTTTATCAATGTAGCTGACGTTCCGTAGCCCGCAGATTAAAATTTCATCGATCGAACTAACGTTAAAATAAGTATGAAGACAGGTTTCAAATTCAACTTCTTTTGGTTGGGAACTACGTATAGAAAGCTCCATCGACAGACAATCCCCGATCGTGACCCTGAACTCTACGTCATAGAGTTCCGTGGTTGGCATACAAAAACAGAGACACACCGATCCGTCGGGCATCTGAGTTGTCTCGCGAAGAGTCCACGCTAACAAGCGGGCAAACCCATGAGCTGGGAGTCCATCACGCGGACCAAACCACGGAAAAATAATTGGAACCCCACCACGGATTGGTTTCTCCAACGCAAAATCGCTAGCAGCACTTATGAACAAGATCGGTTCCTCCCCCTTTTTTTGAAAATGGGTGATGTGCGCACCATGCAGGTAAATTTCTGCATCGCTAGATGCTGTATCGATCACAATCTTGAGAAGTCCTCCCTCTCCCTCGATGAAAGAAAGACGGCCTGGAATTTCAAATTGTTTTAATTCCTGCATTTGAATTTATTTTTTCTTTCTCAAAAAAGGAGGAAGATCGAGATCTTCACCTTCGAAATCATTAGGCTTTTCCCCTTCAAATCGACCACGTGGAGCAGAGCCTAACAACAAATCATTTTCTGTTCCTGAATGCTTGATTCCGAGCTTCAGTTTGGGAGGCTCAACTTCTTTAGGCGGTGTTGAATTTTTTAACTCTGGCTCTGCTTCCGCGACAGACTCGGATTCAAGGATTGTGATTTTTTCGGGTTCGGGTTCGGGTGCTTTGACCGCCTTAGAACGGTTCCAAGGGGCAAGTAATGATGGCTTTTTGCGCGGCGATGGCTCAAAAACCTCCGCTGTAAGTTCATCCGTGACCTCCGCCACTAAGTTTTCAATTGGCTCTGGGTCGATCTCATTGCTATCGGCACAAGCCACTGAAACCTCGTTTTCCACTTCTAATGATTCTACCTCTAGCGGCGAACCTGCTGCAGAAGGTTCCACCGTGATTTTTCCATCTATTTCTTCGGGTTTAGGTACGACCGTTGATATGAAGGAAAATGCTGACAAGTCACGATCTGCTTTCGGCGCTTTATTAGATTGCTCGCTGAAATCAGGCTCCGCAAAGGGTCGATCACTTTCAAATAGCGAAGGTGCAGAGGCAGCCTCCGAAACAGCTTTGCCAAATCTCGATAATCGTGAAACAGGGGTTACTGTTTCGACATCCGCTGCTTTCATTGGCGGCGGTGTGAATCCAACGCTCGGATCGAGAACCGAAGCTTCCTGCGAGCGCTGAGTCAGCGAGATTCTAGGGGCGGAGGCGAGAGAATCTTCAGGTAGCGCACTGATTAGGGTGACTGATAGAGAATCACCCATGGCAGGATCAATTGCTGCACCGAATAGCACATGAGCTGAGGCGGGAACGTATTTCTGCAAACTTTGCATCAGTAGTTCGATTTCAAAAAGCGTAAGATTTTCACCACCTGATAAATGAACCAATACTGTTTGAGCATCTTTTAATAAAGCTCCTTGATCTAACAAGGGACTATTAAGTGCATTTCGCAAAGCCTTCGCGGCACGATCCTTACCGTCTGCAATGCCTGATCCAAAAAGGCAACGAGATCGGTTAGTACGCAGCGCACTCATCAGATCATCGAGACCTACATTGATAATTCCGGGACGCACAACGAGGCGGATGACCGCCTTAATTGACTCGTAAATCATATGATCTGCGGCGCCAAATGCTTCGTGAATTCCTTGTTTGGCGAGGACGAGTTCCCCCATGCGGTTGTTATCAAACGTAACGAGAGCGTTAGAGAGCACGGCCAGTTCGTTAAGGGCGGTCTCGGCCTGATCACGGCGGCGTTTGCCCTCGAAAGCAAAAGGCATCGTAGCGAACACCACGACAAATGCACCTTCCTCACGAGCGATACGGGTGATGATAGGAGCCGAACCAGAACCGGTACCACCACCAAGACCAACACAGAGAAATATAATCTGGTTGTCTTTGATCGAAGCGCGGATTTGGTCTTCCGCTTCCAGTGCCGCCTGCTGCCCTAACTCTGGATCACCGCCAGATCCAAGACCTTTGGTGAGATTCACGCCGAGTTGAATTTTCTCCCGTGCAAGGCAGGTGGTAAGCGTTCGCACATCCGTGTTGAGAGCGAGGAGTTCAGCACCATCCATACCGTCGAGCGCAATTCGCTCGAGCATGTTAGTTCCAGCACCTCCGAGACCTATAATTTTCACGGATGAGGTTGGGATGATGTTTTGCGGATCGCGAGAGTAAGGAATCATGAGAAGTGTAAGTTGCTAGATTTGGAGATTTGAGTTCATTTACCAAATGGCCAAAACATGCGGCCGATTTTCCCGATCATACCAGGTGGCGTGGCGCGTTCGGCATCAAGAATTTGAGCATAACGGATTAGACCAATCGCCGTAGCATAATGAGGGTCCTTGAAACTTGCCTGAATGCCGCTCAGTTCCGGTGGATCTGGCCGGTAAATGTCACGACCAAAAACATCGAATGCCAACTCACTAAAACCACGCATTAGACTGGTTCCGCCTGTGAGAAAGACACCCGCTCCAATGGACTCGACCGCTCCAACAGGCAAACGCGCGTGCACCAATTTGAGAGTTTCTTCAAGGCGCTGGCGGATAACTTCATTCAAAATACTTCGCCCGACTTCAACTTCTGAAAAACCCCTATCATCAGTTAGTTTTGCTGTACCCACTGATTTCGCCGGATCTGCTGATGCATCACCTTCCATAATTTTCAGCCGATCTGCTTTTGAAAATGGCAGGCCTGTGACCAAATGAATATCATTTGTGACATGATCGCCGCCCACAGGAATGCAGCCAGATGCGGCGATGGCGCCATTTAGATAGAGTGCGTAATCGGTGGTCCCGCCACCGATATCGATTACCAATGCGCCACGTTCGCGTTGTTCACGGTCAAGTGCCATTTGAGCCGTCGCTATGGGGGAGAAAAGGATATCATCCACTTCCAATGGCATTTCTCGCACAAGCTTTATGCTATTCTGAATTCGTGTGCCAATGCCATGCACGACGTGAAAATCTGCTTCCACCGTTTTACCAAAAAGTCCGACGGGGCTGGACATCTGTTCCAGTCCATCTAACCAATAGTTGCGGATGATCGGGTGAAGACAGACGTGATCGTTGGGGATATGAACTTCTCTAGCAATAGTGCGTGCCTCCTCGACATGCTCGAGGGTGACGTTCGGTTCGCCATCGGGTAGACGGTAGGTTCCGCGGTGGTTGACTCCTTGAATATGAGAACCGGTGACCGCAAGTAAGACGCTGCCGATTTCTACATCGCTAGCATCCTCAGCCTTAGAGAGCGCGTCTTTGAGACATGCACGCGCTTGCGAGAAATCGTAAATTTCACCCTTCCGCACGCCGGCGGTTTTTGTGACACCTATTCCCAAGATTTTGACAGCACTGTCCGCCTTTACCTCGCCAACGACGATGCAAGTTTTGCTGGTGCCGATTTCGAGACCGACATGAATTTTTGTACGACGTGCCATGAGCTTGATTACGGAGATAAATCAGTTTCGAATAGGACTGGATTGTGGTTCCTGTGTGCGGCTATTTTTTTGAGTTTCTTGAGAACTTAGTTTTCGAACCAACACCGTGCGCGGGGCCGGAACTTCGCTGCGCAGAGTGATCGGGATATTATATTTAGGGATTAGGTTGATCGTATTTATGACATATCCTTTTTTATTCGAATGATCCATTGCGAGGCGGAGACGTTGAATCTGACGCTCATGATCACCAAGTCCAAATGTTGACGCGGTTCCTTGCCGAGTTACAAGCAGCAAGGACCATGCGTTTTCCTGTTTCAATGAATCAATCCAGTGTATAGAGTCTGGATCAACCTCCATCACCGCATCCAACAAACGAAAACAATGGATTAACTCAGGGTGTCGGAGACACTGACCCGCGCAGACGGGAAATTTTTCTGAAGTGGGAAGCTGGACGACTGGTAAATTTTTCGCTATCTCGAACTGTAACGGAGGACAAAGGTAGGCAAAGCCCGCGTGATCAACCAATAAACCACCGATCTGGCGTTCTGCTGGTAGTTTTCCAGTTGAAGAAGAAATCCATGCGCGTGGAGTCCGAGCCACAATCCTCACCACCAATGTGCCTGGTAGGTGACGCTCGGCGTGGGCATCGGCAATGCCCGGCATCACTTTAAGCTTGTCGACCAATCCGGCCATATCGATGGCAAACAAACTTGGTGGCGGATCAATGCCAACAATCTCGGCAAGACCACTTTCTTGAATCACCGAATTAGGATTCAAATCAATTACCTTCAGCTGAAAATCTGGATTTTTGTAAAATGCACGCTGAATGCCGAACCAGAGTCCCCACCCGATTCCAAAAACTGCAACGAGAACGCATGCCCATTTTGCAATGCGACCTATACATTTGAGAAAACCTAGCCATGCAATCCGAGGAGATAGAACTCGAACCTCTAACACTTTAGAACACGGGCGGCGACGGGTCTTACTAATTTGACGGTTGAACATATCAGGATCGAAGTTTCAGTGATATCTCAGCGATGGTTTTACATAACTCAGGAAAAGAAATTCCGATGGCAGCGGCGGCCTTGGGCAATAGGCTGGTCTCCGTCATACCTGGAATAGTGTTAGCTTCTAGGACGAACGGTCGGTTCTGCAAATCCAGCAAGACATCCACACGTGAATAAATTTCTACACCCAGTGCGCGGTGCGCGGCAAGCGCGGCAGCTTGTACGATCATGGTTGTCTCCAAGTCCAAGTCGGCTGGACAGGTGTAGACACTGCCCTGCGCGCCACTGAGCCACGGATACTTACTGGCCATATCATAAACCCCATTGGGTGGGTTGATCTGAACGATAGGAAGAGTTAGACTATCGAGAACTCCAACGGTCAGTTCTTTGCCCTCAATGAATTCTTCAACAAGAATATCATTCCCATACTTCGCCGCATCCACCATCGCAGTTGCAGCCGCGGCTTGGTCACGAACGATGTGTACTCCTACGCTGGAACCCTCGCGTGGTGGCTTGACGACGAAAGGAGCCAAGAACGATGGCAAGCGTACACCAGCAGAGACGTCGATTATTTCTGCCTGAGGTGTCGGCACGCCGTGAGCAATGAAGGCGGCCTTCGCCAAATTTTTATCAAATGCGACACGGCTGCTTTTAACTCCCGCACCGGTATAAGGAATTTTCATTTCCTCAAGAATTTCCTGCAGTCGCCCATCTTCACCGAAAGTTCCGTGTATCACGTTGAAGGCGAGATCCGTACCGGGCGGCAGTTTGATTTCAAAGCTAGTAACATCAACCGCGACTGCATCCAAACCAAGTCCTAACAATGCATTGAGCACAGCATTTCCAGAAGCGAGAGAGACGTCTCGCTCCGAGCCCGGACCACCCATCAGCACCGCAATTTTTTTTCCGATTAACATTTTTTGATCGATAAATTTAAAATGACGGCTCGTCATCACCAAGAATTTTGATTTCCGTCTCAAGCTCGACTTGCCGCTCGTCTCGAGCTTTTGTTTGAATGAAATCAATGAGTGTTAGAAGTTCTGAGGCTGAAGCTCCACCTTGGTTCACGATGAAATTCCCATGAATTTCCGAAACTGCCGCATGACCAAAAGTGGTGCCCTTGAGCCCGAGTGAATCGATGACGCGTCCCGCTGGAACTTCCTCAGGATTTCTAAAAGTGCAGCCCGCTGATGCCGCGATCGGTTGCGATATCTTGCGTTTTTCACGCGAGGCATCCCAGCGTTCCTTAATATTCGCCGCCGTGTCTGATTTCCCTTTAAAAACCGCTTGAAGCGCGAAGTTCCGCCGCAATTCGGCGACGTTGCGGTATAGAGCAACAATTTCTTCCCGTTCCCGAGTCCGAATCACCCCATCTTCATCGAGAAAAGTCACCCTAACCACTTGGTCAAACGTATCAATGCCCATCGCCCCAGCATTCATCCGCAAAGCACCGCCGACATTGCCAGGAATTCCTTCCATCCACTCGAAACCACCGATGCCACTGCTGCCCGCCGCACTGGCAAGTTTCTTAAGCCGAACGCCAGCGCCGGCGGTGACATGCCCACGACCATCAACTGTGACTTCCGAAAAAACACCACCTGTTGGATGAATGACCGCTCCACGAATCCCTCCGTCACGAACTAACAAGTTAGATCCTCGGCCGACCACACGCACTGGAATGCCACGCTCGCGGCAATAGTCGACAAGAAAGGCAAAGCCATAAAATCCGTGAGGCTCCATCCAGTACTGCGCAGGTCCACCGACGAGCAAGGTTGTGTGACGGCTCATCGGCTCGTAGAGTTTTCCATCAATTTCACCCGGAGGCATAAGCCCGCGCATTTCTTCCAGTATCTTAAGGTCTGCGGCTAAACGCGTGCCCGCTTCGTGAACATTTCCTGCACCCAGAGTGACGAGTAAATCACCGGGTTGGAGTGCGTGGCCGAGGGCATGGTGAGCTGTGGCAAGGTCTGGTAAATAGACTGCTGGGATATCGCCGTGCGCTTTCATCGCGTCAACGAGTGTTTGACCAGAAATACCTTTAATCGGTTTTTCCGAGGCGGCGTAAACATCCGTAATAAACACCATGTCTGCCGCTTGCAGGACTTTACCGAAATCATCTGATAGAGCCTTAGTTCGAGTGTAGCGATGCGGTTGAAAAAAGACAATCAACCGTTTCGACTTCAACGAACGAGCCGTTTGGAGCGTCGCCGCGAGCTCAGAGGGATGGTGACCATAGTCGTCGATGATGCGATAGTTCGCTGATAGATACTTGGTTTCGAAACGGCGTTTCGCTCCTGCGAAAGTGGCCAGTGCTCGGGCGACAAGTGCAAATTCTGCACCGCAACTGTCGGCGAGAGCGATGGCGGCCAAAGCGTTGAGTACATTGTGATTTCCTGGAATCCCAAGCTCAACATCACCTAACACTTCATCATTTTTTTTCACGGTGAAAGCCGAGGAGCCTTTGAGATCGCGAAGATCAATCGCTGTGAAGTCCGCGTCCTCCCAGCCGTAGGAAATCGCACGATCACGACCGGCGCAAACTTCACTTGCGACGACATCCTCCGCACAATAAACCAACATGCCACGCGTTTGATCGGCAAGCTTGGTGAAAACTTCCTTGATATGATCCAAGTCGCGGTAGAAATCGAGATGCTCCGCTTCGATATTCAAAATCACCGCATGCTCCGGCTGATAGTGGCTAAGCGTACCGTCGCTCTCATCCCCTTCGGCGACCATGTGCTCACCGTGTTCTGACCACTTTGCATTGGCACCAAGAATAGGAATTTCCGCGCCGACGTAATGACTGGGTTTTTGACCGGCCTCTCGCAATACATGTGCAACCATCGCTGAGGTAGTCGTTTTTCCGTGAGTTCCAGAAATGACGATGCCCTTCTTAGTGTGTAATATTGCTGCTAGACATTCGGCCCGACGGAGCAGCAGAGTTTTTGCCTTCTTCGCCGCGGCATATGCTGGGTTCGTCGGTTTGATCGCGGATGAATAGACAACGATGTCTGCTTTCTTCACGGCGGCAGCGGAATGCGGCGAGGAAAAATTTAGCCCCACCCCCTGCATCCGCTCGGTTTCCGCGGTGGTGACTTTATCCGATCCGCTGACGTGATGACCCATGCCGAGAAGCAGCAATGCGAGACCGCTCATGCCAGATCCGGCCACGCCGATGAGATGGATATGGAGCGGTGCGCTCCGGTCTGTTAGGCGTTGGCTGAGTTCGATCATGTAGGAGAGAAAGTGGCTTCGATGGCGGCGCAAACTTGGTCAGCAGCGTCCGGGACGGCAAGTGCGCGCGACGCCTTTGCCATCCGCTTGTGTGTGAAAAGGTCGTGTAAGATGAAATTCGCAAGTGAAGCGAGCTTAGCCGCATCGAGCTCGCATTCGTGGGCAAGTTTCGCTGCACCCGCAGATTCGAAAACCTCGGCATTTCGCGTCTGATGGTCGTCCGCCGCGTATGGATAGGGCACTAAAATTGAAGGATGGCCCGCAATAGATATTTCCGTTAGACTAGAAGCACCGGACCGCGTGATTACCAAATCTGCGATGGCGTACACCGCTGGCATTTGATCGCAAAACCCGAGAACCTTGTATCCAGCACGCCCTTGAGTGATTTCGGAAACTCGCGTGAAATCCCTCGCCCCGGCGATGTGTAGCACTTGTGTTTCTGATGGTAAAAGCGCTGCAGCTTGCGCGCTGAGTTCGTTCAAGCGTTGAGCACCTTGACTACCCCCTGTCACCACAATGGTTAGACGTTTGGCATCAAGCCCGAAAAGTTTTGCCGCTACCTCACGATTTGGCAAATCGATCATTTCCGATCGAACCGGAGTTCCGGTGGTAGTCGTTTCTCGCTTGGAAAAAAACACATTCGCAGCATTCATACCGAGAAACACTCGAGTGCAGAAGCGACTGGTTAGCACGTTCGCTCGTCCAGGGCGGGCGTTCGATTCATGAATAAAAGTTTTAATCCCTAACTTGTACCCGGCATAGACCGGCGGCAATGAGGTGAAACCACCCATGCCGAGAACTGCATCCGCTTGAAACTCACCGATGACTTTTTTGCATTGGGCCACCGAGTTCCAAAGTCGCCATAAAAACGGCAGCATGTGCGGCGACAAAATCCGAGGCTTGGCCACGGCAGGCATAGTTTTGAAATGAAGGTGGCGATATTTCGCCGATGCCTCGGAATCCACTTTTTTTTCCGAAATCAGCAGCAGCACTTCATGACCACGCGCGCGCAAAGCTTCCCCCACCGCGATTCCGGGAAACAAGTGACCGCCTGTGCCACCACAAGCGATGAGAATTTTCAATGATTTGGGCAAGATCTGACGAGTGAAAAAACTGGCGCAGATGCCGCAAATAATTCCGCGACACCTCTTCGAGAAAAATTAAACAAATCCAAACTATTCGGCAATCCTGAAAACGCTCCAAAACCCGTAAATTTGAACTCATCTGGGTCTGCAGAACGATTTGTTCAAAATCTCCTCGCTGTCAGGCGCCCGGCTTCGGTAGCGGCTCATCGCCGAGTAGTTTATCTAAGTCCGCAACCCGCTCCCACGGGCAGCGTTTTCGTTGGTATTTTTTCCAAACCACGTCGCGCAACTCCCGCCAAATCGCCTCCGGCGGCGACTTCATGTCGGTCCATGTGGGGTTGCGTTTTTGCGTGGTGGTCATGATCGTCCACCGCGTGCCCATGTAATTCGCACGATAGAAAATTTTCCCATCGTCGGTATCTTGAAACCACTCGTGACTCTCCATGGCTGGAGAATGTCGTGCCGCGGCTCCACCGACAAGATCGA
>Ga0114970_10000643_pt1 | contig 26220 bp, 26 predicted proteins | sample M_140205_XF_Meta_FD_87030 | JGI IMG/M metagenome (GOLD analysis project Ga0114970, IMG submission 87030) | Freshwater microbial communities from Lake Montjoie, Canada to study carbon cycling - M_140205_XF_MetaG | ecosystem: Environmental > Aquatic > Freshwater > Lake | place: Lake Montjoie...
AAGCCCCACCTGCGGATTGTAACACCACGCCACGCTCGACCCTTAGGTAATCGAAAGAGAGTCCTCCCGAACCCCCTTTCTCACCCCCAACGAGGAGAGCCCACCGCCCCTTCCCCCCCATCCGCATAGTCTTTACCCTACCTTAATCCCTTGGCGCTTCCGCCCATTCGCGTCCAAAATCTTCTTCCGCAAACGAAGGCTTTTCGGCGTCACCTCCACATACTCGTCCGGCGCGATGTACTCCAACGACCGCTCCAAAGTCATCACCAAAGGCGGCGATAAACTAATCCCTTTCCCATCGCCCGTCGAACGCATGTTCGAAAGCTTCTTCGCCCGACATGGATTGACGGGCATATCGTCAGCCCGCGCGTTCTCCCCAATAATCATCCCCTCGTAAATCTCCGTCTGCGCCCCGATAAACAGCCGCCCACGCTCCTGAATCGTCTCCAAACTATAAGCCGTGCTAATCCCCTGCTCCATCGCGACCAACACCCCGTTGTTCCTCGTTGGAATATCACCCTTGTATGGCCCGTATTCTTTGAAAATGTGCGACATAATCCCATGCCCCTTGGTGATGTTCACCAAGTCCGTCTCCAATCCAATCAACCCACGCGTCGGCACAACTGCCTGCACCGTCACACTATGCGGATTATGCTCCATATTGATAATCTCTCCCTTTCTCGCCGCTAAGGTCTGCAAAATGTCCCCAAGATTCTCATTCGGAACATCCACATAAAGATTCTCGATCGGTTCCAGCAAATCTCCACTCTCCGAACGCTGATAGATCACTTCAGGCCGCGAAACCAATAACTCAAACCCTTCCCGACGCATTTGCTCCACAATAATCGCAATCTGCATCTCCCCACGCGCCTTAATCTCAAAGTGTCCCGCCACATCCGTGTCCGCAAAGAAAATCGAAACGTTCGTTCGCGTCTCACGAACCAATCGCTCCCGCACCTGTCGCGCCGTTAACAACTTTCCTTCCTTCCCCGCCAATGGTCCATCGTTAATGCAAATCTTCATCGTGATCGTCGGCGGATCAATGTCCACAAACGGAATCGGTAACCTCTCCTCCGTATCCGTAATCGTCTCTCCGATAAAGGCATCCTCAAATCCGCACAGCCCAATAATATCCCCCTCACTGGCGTTCTTTAATTCCACTTTCGCTAAACCCACATGACCAAACAATGCGGTCACATTGGCTCGCTCCCGACGATTCTCCGTCGAAATTCGCACCACACTATCCCCCACCTTCACCCGCCCACTAATGATCCGACCATAGGCAATTCGCCCCAGATAATCCGAATAATCCAAATTCGAGATCAACATCTGCAAGTATTGCACATCCGACTTCGCGGGCGCAGGGATGTGCTTCACAATCGCCTCAAAAAGTGGCTCCATTGTAGTGCTCGCCTCATGAATTTCCTTCATCGCATACCCGTCCCGCGCCGAGGCGTAAATCACCGGAAAGTCCAACTGCAAATCAGTCGCGTTCAACTCCATAAATAACTCAAACACCATGTCGAGCACCTTGTGCGGACGGGCGTTATCTCGGTCAATCTTGTTGATGACCACAATGGGCTTCGCCCCATTCTCCAAGGCCTTCTTCAAAACAAATTTTGTCTGCGCTTGCGGCCCGTCATGCGCGTCCACCACCAATAACACCCCATCAATCATCTTCATGATCCGCTCCACTTCCCCACCAAAATCCGCGTGCCCAGGCGTGTCGACAATGTTCACATGATACTCGTGCCACTTAAACGCCGCGTTCTTCGCCCGAATCGTAATCCCCTTCTCCCTCTCCAAATCCATCGAATCCATGATGCGAATTTCCGTCGCCTTCGATTCGTTAGCTCGGAAGGTCCCAGCTTGTTTCAGTAATTGGTCAACGAGGGTGGTCTTCCCATGATCAACGTGTGCGATAATGGCGATGTTTCGAATGTGTTCCATGTCTATGTCCTGGTAGTTGTCGGTATGCAAAAGGGGGCGGAATATGCTGGCAAGATTTTCACTCGTCAAGAAAAGACCGCGAAAGTTTCTCCGAAACTTTCCCTCCTCACCCAAATTCCCCTCCAAAATCCGCAAAAGATCGCCACATCCACCTCAACGCTTGACCTCACCTCCAAAACCAAGTAATCACTCCCCTCCAGTTTCACCAAAACAATCCTTTCTCCTCTAAATTCTTATGGGCCAACAAACCAACAAAATCCAAAAACGTCGCCGCCGTCTCGCTTACATCGCTCGCGTCAAAGCCAAGACCAAAGCCATCGCCGCTAAGCCCGTCAAAAAGAAGGCCGCACCCAAAAAGGTCGCCGCTTCCGCCGTCGCCTAAACCGACGCCCTGGGTCAAAGTACCCACCTTCCCACCATCTTCACCCCCACCAGAGGCTCTCCACCATGAAAGCCCTGCTTGTTGACGGCCATAGCATCATTTTTGCATGGCCAGATCTTCGTCGTATCCATTCCCAACGACCAAGCCTCGCTCGCGATCATCTCATCAAAGTTCTCACCGCTTACCAAGACGCCAGCGGTGTTCGCGTTACCCTGGTTTTCGACGGCAAAGGCTCCAAAATCTCCAACAGCACGGAGCCTGGGGAAATTCAAATCATTTACTCCGGCTCCCATGATACCGCCGACGGAATCATCGAGCGCCTCGTCCACCGCTACGCCACCGAACACGAGATCACCGTGGCGACTTGCGATCATCAAATCCAACAAACCGCCACCAGCTTCAACGCTTTAGTCGTTTCCGCAGAAGGCCTTCGCCCTTGGCTAAAGCAGGCCGAAGATCAACTCGCCCACACCCTAAAAAAACATCGCCGCCGCTAACCAATCTCCGGCTTTGCGAGGTGCCAACTCGTCGATTGCTCATAGGCATGCGCAATCTGCAATAACTCCGCCTCCCTAAACGGCTTGCCCAAAAGCTGCAACCCAATCGGCAACTTCTTCCCCCCTTCCGTCACGAAACCACAGGGAATCGACATCCCAGGAATCCCCGCCAAATTCGCCGCAATCGTAAACACATCCGCCAAATACATCTTCAACGGATCATCACTGCGATCGCCCGCCTTAAAGGCCACCTCCGGGGTCGTCGGACAAATAATCGCGTCCACCTTCGCAAAAGCCTTCGAAAAATCCTCCCGAATCAACGTCCGAACTTTCTGCGCTCGCAGATAAAAAGCATCGTAATATCCACTGCTCAATACATAAGTCCCCAGAATAATTCGTCGCTTCACCTCCGACCCAAATCCCTCTTCCCGCGTTCTCCCATAATGATCCAGTAACCCCGTAGCATCCCCTACCCGATGCCCATAACGCACCCCATCAAACCGCGCAAGATTCGCCGACGCTTCAGCCGTCGCGATAATGTAATAAACCCCCACCGCATGCTCGGTGTTCGGCAAAGAAACCTCCACAATCTCCGCCCCAAGTGACTCATAATGAAGAATCGCCGCCCGCACCGCCTTCTCAACCTCAGCATCGAGTCCCTCAATAAAATACTCCTTCGGCATCCCTAATCGAATCCCCTTCAAATCCCGACCCAACAACGCCGTGTGGTCAGGCACAGACTCCGCCACACTCGTCGAATCCATCGAATCTCCGCCCGCCAAAACATTCATCAAAATGGCCGCATCTTCCACGGTCTTCGTGAATGGCCCGATCTGATCCAGCGACGACGCAAAAGCAATCAATCCAAAGCGAGAAACCCGGCCATAAGTCGGCTTTAATCCCACAACCCCACAAAGAGCCGCCGGTTGGCGAATCGATCCGCCAGTATCCGAACCCAGTGATGCAAATGCCTCATCCCCAGCGACCACCGCCGCCGATCCGCCACTCGATCCACCGGGAATTCGCGCCAAATCCCAAGGATTACATGTCCGACCAAAGGCAGAGTTTTCCGTGGAACTCCCCATCGCAAACTCATCAAGATTACACCGCCCAAAGGGAATCGCCCCCGCTTTCCTTAACTTTTGAATCACCGTCGCATCGTAACTCGCACGATACCCTTGAAGAATTTTTGAGGCCGCCGTGCAAGGCTCACCACGCACGTTAATCACATCTTTAATCGCAATCGGTACCCCACCCAATGGCAAAGAAACATCCGCACTCTCCGCACTCCGCATTGCCGCCTCCAAGTCCCTCGAAAGATAGCCGTGCAACAACGGATCCACCCGTTCAATGCGCGCTTCCAATGCCTTAAGTACCTCGGGCGCAGAGACCTCCTTTGATCTCATCTTCCCCTGAATTTCTGCCACCGAAAGTTCCGTCAATTCCATATGATTATTCAATAACCTTCGGCACCATGAAAAGTTGGTTGGCCGCCCGCGGCGCATTCTCCAATGCCTCTTCCGAAGTAAACCAATCGCGCGGACGATCCTCCCGAAATACATTAAAAATCGCATTCGCATGCGCCGTCGGTTCCACCCCACTCACATCCACCCCCTCCAGCTTTTCCACATAACTCAAAACCTCCAGAATCTGCGCCTGAAAGGTCCGGATTTCCTCTTCACTCAAATCAAGGCGAGCCAGTTGTGCCGTGTAACGAACATCAAATTTTGTGTGCATCAGGATGCAGAGTGAAAAGGAAATCTCTCCGCGTGAAAAGCCGGGAAATCATCCCCGAAAAAAAATCACCGACTGCTTTCCATCCAATCTTTCCTTCCCGTTCCCTCACCCCTCATCTTTCCTTGGCGGTTTTCCGTTGCTCTTTCCTCTCGCCTGCAGAAACTGCCACCTCATTTTTGCTAATCTTATGCCAAAACCTAAAGTCCTAGTCGCCGATCCCATCGCCCAACGCGGTATTGATGAACTTCGCCACGACCAACTCCTCGATGTGACCGTCAATCTCGGTCTCAAACCCGATGAACTCCTCGCCATCATCGGCGATTTTCATGGCCTCGTCATCCGGAGCGAAACCAAAGCCACCGCCCAAATCATCGATGCCGCTACCCATCTCAAAGTCATCGGCCGCGCCGGCGTCGGCGTCGATAATGTCGATGTCGATGCCGCCACCAAACGTGGCATCATCGTCATGAATACCCCAGGCGGAAATACCATCTCCACCGCCGAACACGCTTTCTCCCTCATGGTCTCCACCGCCCGAAGCATTCCCCAAGCCGATGCCTCCATCCAAAAAGGACTCTGGAATCGCAAGACCTTCGTCGGCGTCGAACTCTATAACAAAACCCTCGCCATCCTCGGGATGGGCAGAATCGGTACGGAAATCGCCCGCCGCGCCATCGCCTTCGGAATGCGCGTCGTCGCTTATGACCCCTATCTCTCCGCTTCCCGCGCCCGCTCCTTACAAGTCGAACTCATCGATTCCCTCGACGCCATCCTCGCCGAAGCCGACTTCATCACCATGCATATGCCTCTCACCCCAGAGACCAAACACATGCTCAACGCCGAAACTCTCGCCAAAACCAAGCCCGGGGTCCGAATCGTCAATTGCGCCCGAGGTGGTCTCATCGATGAACTCGCTCTCATCGATGCCCTCCGCTCCAATCATGTCGCCGCTGCCGCACTCGATGTCTTTGAAACCGAACCGCTCCCCGCAGATTCCCCCTTGCGCGGTTTGCCAAATCTCATTCTCACCCCACACCTCGGTGCCTCCACCGCCGAAGCCCAAGAAGGCGTCGGCATCGAGGTCGCCGAACAAATTCGCGCCGCCTTACTCCACGGCGAAATCCGCAACGCCGTCAATATGCCGAGTATCGATGCCAAAACCCTCGCCGCCATCGGGCCCCATCTCGCTCTCGGAGAAAAACTTGGCCTCTTCCTCTCCCAAATCGCCGCCAAACGTTGCGATAGCTTAAACATCAACTTCAGCGGAAAAATGAACGAAGTCGATACCACCCCGATCACCCGCGCCGTCCTCACCGGCTTCCTCCGCGCCGCCGGTGGCGGAGAAGTCAATATCGTCAACGCTCCCGCCTTCGCCGTCACCATCGGCCTCAAAATCACCGAATCCCGCGAGTCCAGCGTCGGCGACTTCTCCGAACTCATCGAACTAACCGCCACCGGTGAGTCCGGTTGGGTTTCCGTCGCCGGCACTTTCTTCGGAAACACTCCGCGAATCGTCAAGATTAACGGCCAACACATTGAAGCCAAACCAGAAGGCGTTATCTGCATTCTCGAAAATCGCGACCGACCAGGCATCGTCGGCCACGTCGGAACCCTCATGGGCCGCGCAGGAGTCAACATCGCCAGTATGTCCCTCTCTCGCCACGAAGCCGGTGGAAATGCCCTCACCGTCCTCAACCTCGATACCCCCCCCAATGCCGAGCTCCTCGCCGAACTCCGCTCCGAAGACGACATCATTTCCGCGATGACTGTCCAATTGTGATCGTCCAATTATGAAGCTCACTTTTGCCACCGCCTCAGCTCCCCTTCTAAAAGAGAGCGTTCTCGTTCGTTTTATCACCCGTGATCACCGAGCCAAACTCCTCCCCCCAGTTTCCGAAGAGGAGTTCTCGGGAAAACCGTCGTCCATCCTCTACTCACGCCACCATGCCACTCTCTTCGTCGGACTCGGTGAACGAGCCAAAATAAACGCTCACTCACTCCGCACCGCCGCCGGTGTCGCGACGATGTTTCTCAAAAAAATCGGCCGACACAATCTCCTCGTCCAACTCGAAGACTGGCCTCAATTTGTCGGACCCGTCGTCGAGGGCATCATCCTCGCCGACTACCGCTACGAACAATTTAAACCCAAGAAAACTCCCCCCCTCGCCACCGTCCGCATCCAAACCCTCGCCGAAGATTTGCCCGCCGCCAAAAAGGCCAGTCGCCGAGGCCAAATCGTTGCCGAAGCCACCAACATCGCCCGCAGTGTCGCCAATCAACCCGGTAACCTCCTCTACCCAGAATCTTTAGCCACCCAAGCTGTCAAGATCGCTCAAGACGCTCACTTGCAAGTCTCGGTTCTCGACGAAAAAAAACTCCGCGCCGGGAAGTTCGGTGGCCTCATCGCCGTCGGCCAAGGGAGCCTCCGCGGCCCCCGATTAATCATCCTCGAACATCGCGGCGGCCCCAAAGACGAACCCCCCATTGTCCTCGTCGGCAAAGCTGTCACCTTTGACTCCGGTGGCATCTCCATCAAGCCCGCCGCCAATATGGAAGACATGATCTTCGATAAATGTGGCGGCACCACGGTCCTCGGCGCCATGGTCGCCATCGCCGGACTCCACCTCCCACATAATGTCATCGGCCTCATCGCTAGCGCAGAAAATATGCCGAGCGGTGCAGCCTACCGACCAGGCGATATCATCACCACTTACGGAGGCAACCACGTCGAAATCGTCAACACCGATGCCGAAGGTCGACTCGTCCTCGCCGATGCCATCGCCTACGCTCGACTCCGCCTCAAGGCCGCCGCCATCATCGATCTCGCCACCCTCACCGGCGCTTGCGGCGTAGCCTTAGGTGACTGCGCAGCAGGTCTTTGGGATAATCACCCCCCCATCGGCAAGTGCCTGCTCGATGCCGCAGAAAAAGCCGGCGAACGCCTCTGGCCAATGCCCCTCTACCCAGAGTTTGAAGAGCAAATCCGTAGCGATGTCGCCCTCATCAAAAACAGTGGCGGTCGTCTCGGCGGAGCCTGCACCGGAGCCGCTTTTCTGAAAACTTTCGCCGAAAATACCCCTTGGGCTCACCTCGATATCGCCTACATGTCCAACCGCCCAAAGGACCGACCCGAACTCGCCCGCGGCGCCACCGGTTTCGGCCTCCGAACTCTCGTCGCCCTCATCGAAGCTTGGAAATAATCCTCCACCCCACACACACTCCCTCAAGGTTTTCTCCGCATCATCAACCAAAGAAAAAGCACTTTCATCCTTCTTTTTTCCTTCAATGAGCCATCCAACCACCGACGAACTTTCACAACAGTATGTCGTTCCGTCCTATGGCAGATTCAACCTCAATCTCGCCCGTGGCCAAGGTTCCACCGTCTGGGATGAATCAGGAAAGGCTTACCTCGACTTCGGTTCCGGGATCGCCGTCAGCTCGGTCGGCCATTGCCACCCCAAAGTCATCGAGGCCATGCGCACGCAACTCGGCGTCCTTATCCACACTTCAAACCTCTATTATACTCTACCCCAAGCCCAACTCGCCGAACGCCTCGTCCGCCTCACCGGTGCCCCAGGAAAAATCTTTTTCTGCAATAGTGGCGCTGAAGCCAACGAAGCCCTCTACAAACTCGCCCGAAAATTCGGCAACCAATGCTCCCAAACTCCTCCACCCCAACTTGATGCCATTCACGTTCCATCTGGATCCCCATCCACAATCATCACCATGGATGGATCTTTCCACGGCCGAACTCTCGGGGGCATCGCCGCCACTGGCCAAGAAAAAGTCAAAAAAGGCTTCGAACCCGCCGTCCCAGGTTTCACCCACATTCCCCTCAATGATTCCGATGCCCTCCGCCTCGCCGTCCAATCTCCCGGGGTCATCGCCATTCTCCTCGAACCCATCCAAGGCGAACGCGGGGTCCATCCCGCCACCCCAGCCTTCCTAAAACTCGCTCGCCAACTCTGCGATCAACATGGCCTCTTACTCCTCTTTGATGAAGTCCAATGCGGACTCGGTCGCACCGGCGATTGGTGCGCTTGGAAATCCATCCTCGGCGACGATTCCCTTTACCCTGATGCGGTTAGCTGGGCAAAGGGCATTGCCGGCGGCTTCCCGCTCGGCGCGGTCTGGATTAGCAATCGGCCCGTTCAGTTAAACAACGGCTCCACGATTCCTCTCTGCGACCTCCTCGGACCAGGTTCCCATGGCACCACTTACGGTGGCACACCACTCATGAGCACAGGCGCCATCGCCGTCCTCACCGCCATCGAAGAAGAAGGGATGCTCGAAAATGCCCGAACCCTCGGCTCCTACGCCCTCCACTCTCTCCAATCCCTCCAATCCCCACTCATCGCCGATCTCCGCGGCCTCGGTCTCCTCATCGCCATCGAACTCGTCAACGATTTCTCCACCCGCTCACCCGTTCTTTCAGCCGACAAAGCCCCCTCGCTCGCCCTCGTCGAGGCCCTCCATTCCGCCGGTCTCCTCACCGTTCCCAGTGGAACCCACGCCATTCGCTTGCTCCCTCCACTCAACGTCTCCCAAGAGGAAGTCGATCAAGCCATCGAAATTATTCGCACAACTCTCCAAAGCTTTCTCTCCTAAATCTCTCCGCATGAACCATTTTCTCTCCATCGAATCTACCCCCACCGCAGATTTGATCGCCATTCTCGCCTCGGCAAAGGAAATGAAAATCACCCGAGGCCACCACCACGAACATCCCTTGCGCCACCAATGCTGGGCCCTCCTCTTCTCCAAAAGCTCGACCAGAACTCGCGTCTCTTTCGAAGTCGGAATTCGTGAACTCGGTGGCGATGTCCTCTTCCTCAACGCCAACGATATCCAACTCGGTCGCGGCGAACCCATCAAAGATACCGCCCGGGTTCTCGGCCGCATGGTTCACGGTGCCGTCATCCGTACCTTCGCCCAAAGCGATGTCCAAGACTTCGCCCAATACTCAGGCATCCCCACCATCAATGCCCTCACCGACGAAGAACATCCCTGCCAGATCATCGCCGATCTCCAAACCATCGAAGAAAAACTCGGATCCGTCGCCCGGAAAGTCGTCACTTTTGTCGGCGACGGCGCCTGCAATATGCCAATCTCTTGGCTCTGGGCCGCCTCCAAACTCAACTTCGAACTCCGAATCGCTGCCCCACCCACTTTCCAACCACCCCCAGAAATCGTCGCCCGCGCTTTCCCAAACATCATCTCCCCAGCCCCCGCCAGTGGCCTCCCACCAGCCATCTCCGAAAACAACACCGGCGGTCGACTCGTCATCACCGATGACTTAACCGCCGCCGCGACCAACGCCGATGTCCTCTACACCGATGTCTGGGTCAGCATGGGCAAAGAAGAGGAGTCCGCTTATCGCATCGCTCAGTTCGGCCGATATCAAATCAATGCCGACCTCCTCGCCAAAGCTCAACCCCATGCCCTCGTCATGCATTGCCTTCCAGCTTACCGAGGCAAAGAAATCACCGAAGAGGTTTTAGAAGCCCACGCCGAGACCATCTTTTCCCAAGCCGAGAACCGACTCCACGCCCAAAAAGCCATCCTCAGCTTGCTCACCCGTTAACCCACTCCCAAAATTCTGTACCCCTCACCCCTCCCGCTCACTCTGCGCTCGTTCGCCCTCCTCACCCTCATACTCCTCCTTTCCCCACTCGCCCTCGCCGAAATCATCCCCCTTTCCAAGGCCCTCGCCGAAAAACTCGTCGATACCCAATTCACCGGCAACGGACACGACGAAGCCTCTCTCCACCTGCTCAATCTCCACCCAAAACCACTTTCTATTTTCCTCCCGCAAGCCTCGGTTCTCCAGTCCGCTCATCAAGAAAATCAACTCACCCTTCAACCGCTCACCATCCATCTCAAGGGCAACGCCACCGCCGATCTCCTCATCCCGACGCTCGCTCTCAGCTCAAAAAATTCCCGCTCCCCACACCCACTCACCCTCGCCTCCCAGTCCGCCCCCCAGTGGCAACCCCTCCTCGAGCTCCTCGCCAAACAAACCAACCTCCCCCTGCCCACCATCCAACTCGCAGCCCTCCTCCTCACCGAAAACCTCGACTGGCCTGCCGTCCGCTCGTGGTCCGCTCTGCCCTCCCCACCTTCCCCAACGGAAATATCCCAAATCATCAACGCCATTACCCTCGCGCAACTCACCGCTCCCCACCAACCCCTGCAAATTCTCCAAAACAACGATCTCAAACGCCTCGCCCTTCGTACCCCTCTGACCCGAGATAAAGCCCTCCGCCTCTATGGCTTCAATCTCGAAACCCTTCCCCAAAGCACTCCATCAATCCCTCCCACACTCCAAGAGTTACTCCACCTCTCCCCAAACGACAATTGCCCCGCCTGCCGCGCACGCCAGACCGTTCCCATCGATATCCCCTAACCAAACGCACCCCAAAAGCAAAACCGCTTACCACGGATTCGTCGGCGACATCTTCCAACCACGGACCTCCTTGACCTCCATCCTTCCCCCCTCACTGAAAAAACTCACCCCCGTTTCGTCAGGCTCATAGGTGTGCTGCTTGACGATCGACTGCCGGTCGTTCGCAAAAATCTCCACGGTCCGACGGTCGATAAAGACTCGCAAGACCATGTCTTCTCCAGGCTTCAGCTCGAAAGGAGCGACACTGCTCCCAAGTCGAATGGTTTTACTCTCAGGCTCCACGACCAAGTCGATCCCCGCCCCATTTTCCTTATTCGCCAACAAACGCATCCCATAACCCGTGGCACTGCCGCGCTTGATCGTCGCGATGATTTCAATGGTGTCGCCAGCAAGGCACTTCAGCCGATAAGGCACCGCACTCTCCACCGCAAAGGCAGGCTCCGAGACCGGGAGATAGCGGAGCTGCTCCAGTTCTTTGACTGGCTTGATCCGAAGAATCCCATCAGCAGGCAAACTCAACTCCCGGGGAAGCGAAAGAATCCCGTCCCACAATCCATTGCCGCCACTTCGACTAGACGCAAAGCACCACGCCCACATCACCCGACGCCCATCAGGAGTAAGGAGCGTTTCAGGAGCAAAAAACTCCCCGCCATGCCCGCCTTCCTTCATCCCGTCGGAAAGACTCCAATTCATCCTCGCGTGAAACTCCGGGGTAAATTGCTTGCCATTCCATTCCCCAAGATAGTATCGACACCCCCTGATGTGACTGATGCAGAGCAACATCCACTTTTCTCCCAGCTTAAAAAAGTTCGGACACGAAATGTCCTCATTCGTCTTGATCTCCGTCGTCCGACTAACCTCAGGCATCTCTTTACTCAAAAATGGGCCGATATACTCCCAAGTTTTTAGATCAGTCGATTTCATCACGGTGGCTTCTTTCCCGATTTGAAATGGATGATTCCCAAAGAGGGCGTAGTGGATATTTCCCTCCCTCCAAATCTCTGGATCCCAATGACTAATCTTACTTCCATCCTGATTCGCTCCCACCTCAGGCTCCACCACAGTCGGCTCGCTCCACTTTTCCAAATCATCATCCGCCGCCATAGAGATGGCATTCCTCTTCAATCGATCACTCATGTAGATCAGCGTGGGCACGCCGTCTTTATTCAGGCAACATCCCCCACTGTTCATAATCCCCGAACCCAGCCGCACATCGGGATGCCACCGCCAATGCACTAAGTCGTGGCTCGACACATGCGAGTAAATCCCTTGAAAAATGTAGAAAAGGTGATACCGCCCCTTCCAGTAAATCGCGCAATTCGGATCCATTGGCGACGCCTTCCCTTCAGGACTGACCAGGTGATAAGTCGGGCGCGTGCGATCCCCAATCAACCCGTTGCGAAAGGCCCGGTAGCCCTGCGGATCAACGGCCCATCCAGTCGCTAAAAAAACCCCCAATCCCCCCCAAAAAACCACGACAGGAAAGACACGGAGGCACTTCCTTAAGAAATTCATTATCATCAAAAGCACCGTCTTTCCAATCCTCCAAAAAGACCAGTCTGAATTGCCCCCACAAGAAGCGTCCCTCCACCCGCCCCGTTTCCAGTGATCCACAGGACGCAGACCCATGGCGTTTTCCCCCTCCGCAAACGGCGGAACTCCACCTCCGCGTGGATCCACCTCCAAGACTGCCAACGCCCGTTCAATCCATGCCATCGGCTCTCCCCGTTGGCGTGGTCAAAAACCCTACCAAACTGGCAGATGCCGCCAGCGTCAGATACCCACCCACCCACCATAATCCCCCTCTTTCCGCCAGCCACTGCGCAAAAATCGGGGTCATCCCCCCGCCGATCACCCCCCCCAAATTGAAAGCAACCGAAGCCCCAGTATACCGCACCCGCGCGGGAAATAAGCCCGGCAACCACGCCCCCAATGGCCCATAAACAAAGCCCATCACAAACAGCCCAAGGCAGAGAAATAATCCCACCCACCACAGCGAACCACTCCCCAACATCGGCTTCAATAAAACCCCCGTCACCATGGTCGCCAAGACCCCACCAATCAACACCGCCCGAGGAGTAAATCGGTCAGATAGCCAGCCCGCCAACCCAATCCCCACCGCCATAAAAAGGATCGCAAAAAGTTGCACCGCCAAAAACGTTTCCCTCCCATAGCCCAACTTCCCCGTCCCAAAACCAAGCGCAAAGGCGGTCGACAAATAAAATAAAGCAAAACACGCAACCACCCCCAACGTCCCACAGAGAGTTTCCCGCCAATGATGCCGAAGCAACTCCGCTAGCGGCACCGCCGGTGGGCGTTGATGCGCAATCATCGCCGTAAATGCCGGCGTTTCCGTCAGTCGCAACCTCACCCACAGCCCAACCCCAACCAAAACCGCACTCGCCAAAAAAGGCAGACGCCACCCCCACTGCCGAAAGGCCCCATCATCAAGCCACAGACCAAGAATCAAAAATAATCCATTCGCCGCAATAAATCCCACGGGCGCCCCCAACTGCGGAAACATCCCATAGCGCCCACGCCAACCTCGTGGAGCATTTTCTACCGCCAACAACGCCGCCCCACCCCACTCGCCCCCCAACCCAAATCCTTGCCCAAACCGCAGCAAACAAAGCAACAGCGGTGCTGCCACCCCAATCGCCGCGTGCGTCGGCAAAAAGGCGATCGCAAAAGTCGATCCCCCCATCAAGAGCAGCGAGGCGACCAGTGTCGATTTTCTACCCACCCGATCGCCAAAATGCCCAAAGACCAGTGCCCCAATCGGCCGAGCAATAAAGGCCACAGCGAGAGTCGCATAACTAGAAAGCAACTGCATCGAAGCACTTTCCGCAGGGAAAAATAGTGGCCCAAAAACTAACGCCGCCGCGGTGGCATAAATGTAGAAGTCGTAAAATTCCACCGCCGTACCCACGAGGCTGGCGAGAAGGATCCGTTGGGGCGAGGTGCGTTGCATCACTCCAAATTAACCGCAACCCCGTTCCCTGAGCAACGCCGTTGCCAAAGCTTCTTCCATCTTCCACAGAAAATCCTCTATTCTCAAACACTCGTTCACTCACTCCCCACGCCATCAACCCATCACCCTACACCCGATGCCCAACCACGAAAATTCCCCACCGCTTCCCTCCCCCACTGGAAATCCGATGCCCCCCACGGACAATCCCCAGCCCACCTCCATCCACGATGCCCTCGTCAAAGAGGCTAAACTTATTTTAAATAATCCACCGACCTCGGAAACCTCTCGCGCGTTTAACCGCATCTACCAAGCGGCCTTAGATGGACACCCTGAAGCTCAATTCTTAGTTTACCAATGCTACACAAATGGCAATGGCGTCGAAAAGGCCGACGATCAATCTATCCTCTGGCTCCAAAAAGCTGCCGATTCCAACTTCCTCAGCGCTTTATTTCGCTTAGGAATGTTCCACCTCAATAGCGTTCCTCCGCACACCGAAAATGCCATCTCCTGCTTTGAAAAAAGTGCCGATCTCGGCAACCTCGCTTCGGTTTACATGCTGGCGATCACCTACAAAGAACAAGGCGACCTTCTCAACCAACTCAAATGGGACAAGCAATGCGCTCTCCATGGCGATCCCGATTCTTTATATGCGATGCGAATTCACTATCAACGAAACACGATTACAGATGCCGATCTGCCCGAAGCCGGCGCTTGGCTTTCTCTCTTCGAAGACGCCTTCACTACCAAAAAAAACTCCGAAGAACTCGCCTGCTTTCAGCTAAATCCCCAAAACGCCAATAGTCAAAGTCCCGCACTGGCCATCAAACGCCGCATGTCCCCATCGCAACTCGTCCAAAGTACCCAGCACTATGAAGATCTGGTCAAGCAGCGGATCAAATGGACTCGCCTAAGGGCCGAAAAAGGAAAGCGGGATGACCAAGGTGACCTCGGTTGGTGCTTCAGAAACGGCTACGGGGTCACCAAAGACTGGGCCGAAAGCGCTCGCTGGTGGCAAATGGCTGCCGAACAAGGACTAACGTCCGCCCAAAATAACCTCGGCCATTGCTATAAATATGCCGAAGGCGTGGAGCAAAATCATCAGGAAGCCGTCCGCTGGTTTCAAAAGTCCGCCGACCAAGGCGACCACACCGCCCAGTATAACCTTGGTCACTCCTACTGCATGGGTCTAGGGGTTCCCCAAGACTACCATCAAGCCTCAGTCTGGGTCAGAAAATCTGCGGAAGCCGGTAACCGAAAGGCCCAGCATAACCTCGGTTTTTTCTACGAAAATGGTTGGGCCGTCCCCCAAAATTATCCCCAAGCCCTCGCTTGGTTTCGTTACGCCATCGCTCGTGGCATCGCCCAAGCTCAGGAAGATGCCGATAAAATCACCGCTCTCATGTCTCCCAAAGAACTAGAGCAAGCGCTTCAATCTTACCAAGAACTTCAAGAACAATACCCCATCCGCTAGCGTCTCCCCCAAGGCCAAATGAGTCCCCGCTTCCCAAGAATCTTCCCAACGCCCCGCTCACGACTCCATTCAACGAGGCCAGAATTGTCCCAGACTGCTACTCCCCAAAGTCAGCTCATCCTCAGCCTCTTGCCGACTGAACCCGCAATCGCTCCATCGCCATCGGTAATCGCCCCAACAGGATGGTCAAATGCCCATCCCCCGCCATCCATCAACTCCCCAGCCAAAAATCTCCGCATCATCCATCCATCGACTCCTGAAAGCATTGAAAGCATTTGCGACCACCTCATCTTCCGCTACTCTCTCCCTCAGATGAACTTCCAAGAACGTATCGATTCCGACTTAAAAAATGCCATGAAAGCCCGCGATGCCGAACGCCTCAGCGTCATCCGCATGCTCAAAAGTGCCCTCAAAAATCTCGCCATCGAAAAGGGCGGACTGCACTTCATCCTCGACGAACCCACCGCGCTCTCCGTCGTCCGCAAGGAACTGAAAAAACGCCAAGACTCCATCGAAAGTTTCGAAAAAGGCCAACGCCCCGATCTCGCCGCCCAAGAAAAATCCCAGGCCGCCATCCTCGCCGCCTACCTTCCCGCCCCACTCACCGATTCCGAAATCGCCTCCATCGTCGCCAACTCCATCGCCGAACTCGCCGCCACCTCCAAAGCCCAAATGGGCGCCGTCATGAAACGCGCCACCGAACTCGCCGCAGGTCGCGCCGATGGCCGAGTCTTAAGCGCCGCCGTCAGCAACGCCCTCGCCTAATTACCTCGCTCACAACAATTTAAACATTAATTTCCACTCCGCCTCTCCTATGGTCAGTGCTATTATCGTCGCCGCTGGAAGCAGTCGTCGCATGGGCTTCGACAAACTTTTTGCCCATCTCGCAGGAAAACCCGTCCTCTGGCATTCCCTCAAAGCTTTCAACGATTGTCGCCAAGTCGGCGAAATCCTCATCGTGACTAAAGATGAACATATGGACGAAGTCGAAGCCCTCGTCGCGAGTGGCCCCTTTAAAAAAGTCACCAAGGTCATTAGCGGAGGCGACGAACGCCACATCTCCGTCTGGAATGGCCTCCAATCCATCAATAGTCGCGGCAGCGAATATGTCGCCATTCACGACGGCGCCCGCCCACTCACCACCCCAAAACTCATCAAAGATTGCCTCGACCTCGCCAAAATTCACGGCGCCGCCTGCTGCGCTTCCCAAATTCCCGATACCGTCAAACGCGCCAATATCGAACAAATGGTCACCGAAAGCGTCGAGCGCACTGGCCTCTGGGCCATGCAAACTCCCCAAATATTTTCTAGTGGCTTAATCCTCCAAGCCTATGCCGCCCTCATGGCAAAGCACGAAATGGTCACCGACGAAGTCTCTGCCGTTCAGAAACTTGGAAAGAAAATTGCCATCATCAAAAATGAAGATTGGAATTTCAAAATCACTTTTCCCCACGATCTCGATCTCGCCGAACATGTCCTCGCCCTCCGCCTAAAACAACATCTCCAAGCCCATCCCTCTTCAGTGCCCTAGCCCTCATGGATTATCCCTATCGCCTCACCAAACTCCCCAACGGCACGCGCATTGCCTCCATCGAAATGCCCTACATGAAAAGCGTCAGCGTCGGCTTCTGGGCCGCCATCGGCGGTCGCCACGAAACCGCTCGCGAAAGCGGCGTCGCTCACTTCATCGAACACCTCCTCTTCAAAGGAACCAAACGCCGATCCGCTAAAAAAATCACCGAATCCGTCGAAGGGATCGGAGGCTACCTCAACGCTTTCACCACCGAAGATCATACCTGCTACTACGCCAAAGCCGCCGCTCCCCATCTCCCCCACCTCTGCGATGTCCTCAACGATATGTTCCAAGAGAGCAAGTTCGCCCCCACAGAAATCGAACGCGAACGCGAAGTCATCCGCGAGGAAATCCTCATGTATCGCGACCAACACTCCCAGCGTGTCCAAGAACTCCTCACCGAAACCATGTGGCCGAATCATCCCCTCGGACGCCCCCTCACCGGGACGGTCAAAACCATCGGCAATCTCCACCGCGAACAACTCCTCCGCTTCCACAAACGCCACTACGTCGGCCGTAGCACGATCGTCACCGTCGCCGGTCCCGTCGCCCACGAACACGCCGTCCAACTCCTCTCCCCTCTCCTCTCCTCTCTCCCCACAGGCCAATCCCCACGCTTCATCCGCAGTCACACCAAACAGGATCAACCCCTCGTTTGCCTCAATACTCAAGACACCGAACAAACTCATCTCGCCATCGGCTTCCGCACCTTCGGTCGCTCCGACGAACGCCGCTTCGCCCTCAAGCTCCTCTCCGTCATTCTCGGCGAAAATATGAGCTCCCGCCTCTTCCAAAAACTTCGCGAACGCCACGGCTTCTGCTACAGCATCCAAAGCTCCGTCGTCACCCTCGCCGATACCGGCGCCTTTCACATCTCCGCTGGCCTCGACGCCGCCAACCTCGAAAAAGCCATCCGCCTCATCCTCCAAGAACTAACCAATATCTGCCAAAAACCCCCCAGCATCGCCGAACTCAAAAAAGCCCGCGATTATACCATCGGCCAAACTCTCATGGGCCTAGAATCCACCTCCAACCAAATCATCTGGATGGGTGAAAGCCTCCTCGCCTACCAACGCGTTCTCTGCCCCGAAGAAACCGAACGCCAACTCCTCGCCGTCTCCCCAGAAGAAATCCAACGCGTCGCCGCCCACGTCATCAATCCCGCCCACATCTCCCTCGCCATCGTCGGCCCCGTCAAAAATCCCGAAAAAATCCGCTCCTGGCTCTCCTAACCCTCTCCACCACAAAGTGATTCCATTCAAAAATCTCGCCCAAACTCGCACTCCAGACGGCTCTCAATTCTCCCTCCACGAACACGATGGCGACTTCTTTCTTAAACTCAATGGTCGCCAGTTGATGAGCACCACTTCCACCTTTTCCGAACTCCTCCTCGCCCAATTACCCTGCGCTCGCCTCGCCCACCAACCCAAGGCTTCCGTCCTCATCGGTGGCCTCGGCCTCGGCTACAGCCTCCAACGCGTCCTCGCCCTCCTCCACCCACACGCCTCCGTCCATGTCGCCGAACTCCTCCCCGAAGTCGTCGACTGGAATCGCCAGTTTCTCCGCTCCGTCAACGGCAAACTCCTCGATGACCCCCGCGTGAAAATCCTCGTCGGCGATGTCTTCGAATTCATCCGCCGCTCCCCACCCGCCACCTACGACGCCATTCTCCTCGATGTCGATAACGGCCCAACCTCTCTCGTTCAGGCCAAAAATGCCCGCCTCTACGATCGCCAAGGCTTCGGCCTTCTCCGCCGCAGCCTTCGCCAAAACGGCACGGTCGCTTTTTGGTCCGCTTGCGAAGAGCCAGCCTTCGTTCGAAGCCTCGGCCGAGCCGGCTTCACTACCCTAGCCGTCCCCGCCAAAGCCCACGAACGCGCCAAACGCGAAGCCCACGTCATCTACCTCGCCACCCGCGCCGAAAAACTCTCCGAAGTCACTCCCCCCATTCTCCCGAATTCACCCCCCCAAAAAAATTCCACACCCCCAGCAACCCACCGCAACCCCAAAAAAACCTCCCCATCACGCTATTAATCGTTTTTTAAAAAAACCTCCTTGCTCTTTTCTTCACATTCCCTACATTCCCCGCCCCATGCCTCGATCCATTGCACGTCGCAAGACGAAAAAATCAGCCGTTAAGCGTATCAAAGTGACCGGAACAGGTAAACTGATGCGCCGCAAAGCGGGCCTCCGTCACCTCGCCTCAAGCAAAAGCTCCAAGCGGAAACGGAAACTCGGTAAAGACGGAGAAATCCATTCCACCATGGTGGACCGGATGAGGGAACTCCTTCCCTTCGCCTAAACCCGATCAATCGATCTAACCACCTGCTCCGCCTCGCGGAGTTCCTCAGCGAATGAGGTCGGTTAGATTTTCACCAAAAGAACCATTCGCTGAAATAAACTGGAGGCCCACAAAAATGGGTTTTAACTAACTATGGCACGCGCCACAAATGCTCCCGCTAGTCGGGAACGCCGCAAAAAAGTCGTCGATCTCGCCCGCGGTTACCGGGGTCGTCGATCAAAGCTCTTTCGCTATGCGAAAGATGCCGTCTACAAAGCCCAACACTGGGCAACCCGCGATCGCAAAACCCGCAAGCGGAACTTCCGCATGCTTTGGCAACAACGCATCAATGCCGCCGCTCGCGCCCTCGGCCTCACTTACTCTCGTTTCATCGAAGGCCTAAAAGCCGCCTCCATCGATCTCGATCGCAAAATCCTCGCCGACCTCGCCGTCACCGATCCAGCTGCCTTCACCGCCATCTTCAATAAGGCCAAGGCTGCCCTCGACTCGAAACGCGACGCCGCGAAAAAAATCGCCTAGTCAAACCTTCAAACCTCTTCTCCGCAGCCTCGGACGCGCCCGCGTGTTCGAGGCTGCGTTGTTTATTCCGTTCCCTTCCCACCACCCTCTCCACCGCTTCTTCTCCTTATCCTTCTCCTTATGGATCTCCAACTCCAGCAACTCGCTACCACCGCGCTCGCCGAAATCCTCGCCGCCACCGCTCCCGAGACCGTCGAAGCCATCCGCATCCAATACCTCGGCCGCTCTGGCTCGATTTCCGTCCTCAGCGAAGGCATGAAGTCTCTCGGGAAAGACGACAAACCTCGCATCGGCAAACTCCTCAACGATACCCGTAACTCCGTCACCACCGCCCTCGACCAACGCAAACTCGAACTCGCCGCCCATGCCGATGCCCTCGCTTTCGCCGGCGTCGATACCTCTCTCCCAGGCACCACCACCCCCCAAGGTTCCCTCCACCCCATCACCCAACTCCAAGATCGGGCCATCCAAATCTTCCGCAGAATGGGCTTCGCTCTCGCCGATGGCCCCGACATCGAAACCGAATGGCATTGCTTCGATGCCCTCAATACCCCCGCAGATCACCCCGCCCGCAACGAAAAAGATACCTTCTATCTCCCCGACGGACGCCTCCTTCGCACCCACACCAGCACGATCCAAATCCGTACCATGGAAAAATGCGCACCCCCCATCCGCATCATCGCCCCAGGGGCCGCCTACAGGCGCGATGAAGTCGACGCCACCCACCTCGCCCAATTCAACCAAATGGAAGGCCTCTACATCGCGGAAGGCGTCAGCATCGCCGACCTCAAAGGCACTCTCGAATTCTTCTTCCGTGAACTCTTCGGCCCCGATGCCCAATTCCGCTTCCGCCCACACTTCTTCCCCTTCACCGAACCCAGCTTCGAAGTCGATATCAAAGCCACCGCTCTAGGCTCCGCTGATCGCTGGCTCGAAATCGCGGGCTGCGGAATGGTCGATCCCGCCGTCTTTCACTCCATCAACCTCCACCGCAACGACTCCGCTTACGACCCCGAAAAATTCACCGGCTTCGCCTTCGGCTTCGGACTCGATCGCCTCGCCATGATCATGTCCGGCACCCCAGATATCCGCGCCTTCACCGAAAACGACCTCCGCTTCCTCTCCCAGTTTTAATCAACACCAAAATCATCGTAAGTCACTCCACGACACAATAATCCATCTCCCCATCACCCGTAGCTAAGCATCACCGATCAAGCGCCAACACCCATCTTCCCGCACCCCTTTTTCCTATGAAAATCTCTCTCAACTGGCTCCGTGAACTCGTCGATCTCCCCCCCAATATCCCTGCGCTCGTCGATCTCCTCACCCTCGCAGGTGTCGAGGTCGAAGGCATCGCCTCCTCCGGTATCTCCAATCCTCACCTCGTCGTCGCCGAAATCAAAGAGTCACTCCCACATCCCAACGCCGATCGCCTCAGCGTCTGCCAAGTCGACGACGGCTCCCCAACCCCCCGACAAATCGTCTGCGGAGCCAAAAATTACATAGTCGGCGATAAAGTCCCACTCGCCCTCCCCGGCGCGGTCCTTGGTCCTGATTTCACCATTAAAGTCGGCAAACTCCGGGGCGTCGAAAGCCAAGGGATGCTTTGCAGCGCCGATGAACTCGGCATGCCCAAAGGCGCCGATGGCCTCCTCATCCTCCCCTCCACCGCCCTCCCCGGTACCCTACTATCCGAACTCTTCCCAGGTGACACCGTCCTCGATCTCGAAATCACCCCCAACCGTCCCGATTTACTCAGCCACGTCGGCATCGCTCGCGAAATCGCCGCCCTTACCTCCAAAACGCTCCGCCTCCCCCAACACCACCAATTCGACGAAGGCTTTGCCACCAATGTCGTCGACGTCCTCGGCGAATCTTGCCGCTTCTACACCGCCCTCGAAATCAATCAAGTCTCCGTCGGCCCAAGCCCCGACTGGCTCCGCCGTAAACTCGAATCCCTAGGCCTCCGCTCCATCAATAATGTCGTCGACATCACGAACTTCGTCATGCTCGAAACCGGGCAACCACTCCACGCCTTCGATGCCGATAAACTCCACGGCCCCATTCGCGTACGCCCAGCCCTTCCCAACGAAGTATTCATCGCCCTCGATGGCAAATCCTCCACCCTCCAACCCCATCACCTCGTCATCGCCGATGACACCCAAACCCTCGCCCTCGCAGGCATCATGGGCGGCCTCTCCTCCAGCGTCACCGCCACCACCCGCAATCTCCTCCTCGAAAGCGCCCACTTCTCCCCTCAAAATATCCGCCGCTCCTCCCGGGAACTCGGCATCTCCACCGATTCCAGTTACCGCTTCGAACGCGGCGTCGATCTCCTCGGGGTTCTCCCCGCCTCCCACCGCGCCGCCTCGCTCATCACCCAAATCGCCGGCGGCTCCCGAGGCGACTTCGCCCTCGGCCTCGACGGCGATTCCCCTCTTCACTTCGATCCCCTCCAATCACTCCAAGATAACTCCCAAACCGTTTTCACTCAAACGGTTCCACTCCGCGCCGAACGCGTCACCGCCATCCTCGGCACCCACATCCCCACTCCTCGCATCGATTCCATCCTCACTGGATTCGGCTTGGCAAAGACTCCCACGGGTTGGGAAATCCCCTCTTTCCGCTCCGACTTAAGCCGTGAAATCGATCTCATCGAGGAAATCGCCCGCGTCGTCGGCATCAACTCCATCCCGCCTCGCCTCCAAGCGCAATTTGCCCCCGTCAGCCCATCCGACCTCGCTTACGACCGCTCCTCCAACCTCCGTAAATCTCTCGTCGCCCAGAGCTTTTCCGAAGCCCGTACCCTCACCCTCATCAGTGAAAATCTCCACGGTCTTCACCTCTCCCACCACACCCCAGCACAGTTTCTCCGCGTCAAAAATCCCATGAACGAGGATCAATCCATCCTCCGCCCCACTCTCCTCCCCGGCCTCCTTCAGGCCCTCGGGAAAAATGCCCGCATCGGGGCAAAATCGATCCGCCTCTTCGAAATCGGTCGCGTCTTCGCCTCCCTAGACCCCCTCTCCGCCAACGAAGAATCCACGCACCTCGCCTTCACCTTCTCCGGCCCGCTCTCCGATCGCTCCTGGCGTAATCCCGCAGGACCAGAAGCCGATCTCTTTCACCTCAAAGGCGTTATCAGCAATGTCTTCGGCCAAGAAACCACTTTCATCCCCCACTCCAATCCCCTCCTCGCCCTCTCCATCCTGATCCAGATTTCTGGAAAAATCGTCGGTTCCGCTGGCCAACTCTGGCCAAAAGATGCCTCCGCTCTCGACGCCTCTTCTCCCGTCCTCTTCGCCGAAATGAATCTCTCCGCTCTCCCCCTCACCATCTCCTCCCACCGCTATCGCGAAATCCCTCGCTTCCCCACCACCTCTCGCGATATCGCCCTCATCGCCCCTCTCCTCCTCCCTCACGCCGATCTCCAATCCTTGCTCCAGTCCGCCCAAGAACCACTCCTCTCTTCGGTCGAATTATTCGATGTCTTCACCGATCCCACAGGAGAAAAAATTCCCGCAGACAAAAAATCCCTAGCCTACTCCCTCACCTACCAAAGTGCCGATCGCACTCTGACCGCCGATGAGGTCAACGCTGCCCACTCCCGCCTCAAAGACCGCCTAAAATCCAACCTCCCAATTAGCTTCCGCGAGTAACCCACTCCAAATCAAGGCACTCGGCCACGCGTCGATCCCGGCCCTCCCTGCCACCCGCCACGCCCTGACCTCGCAGCTCCACTCAAAATCTCCGTCTTCGTCTCCGCAGGAAGCGGACTCGCCGCCACCCACTGCTTCGCCGCATCCGCATCACTCCTCATCCAGCTTCCCACCACCTCCCCAAGCGACGCCGTCCGCGCTTTTGGATCCGTAATCGTATTCGCCCAAGTCACCGCCTCCAAAGGATTACTCCGCACCACCGCTGACGCAAATCGTGCCCGAGTTCCATCCGTCTCCACCCCCGGTGCCAACCCCTTCATATACGCCGTCGCCCCAACCACATCCTTCTGCGCCCACTGCGAAACCGTCTCCGCCAAAGCACTGTTCTTCGCTTCACCCGCCGGTAATGTCCCCACCCACGCCATCGCCTCCCCCGGATTGGTCCCCGCCGCCCGACCCGCAAGCTGACGCACCATCGCCGCCTTCATACTCTCATCCGTAATCCCCAATGCCGCCTCTCGGGCAGCCGTCTCCCCACGCTGCGTGACCAACTGACTCACCAAAGTATCGATTACATAGCCACGCGCCCGACTAACCCCCTCACCCTCAGCTAATTGCAACGCCTGCCCAATATTGGACTTCGCTAATTGATTGATCACCGAGGACATCGCCCAGTTGCCATCCTGCGAATCTTTACCCTTGTTCTCCCCGTTCGCCTTCGCCCAAGCCACCGCCTCCTGCGGATTAGCTCGCGTCCAAGTCTGCAAGACCGTGTTCATCCCCCCAAACTTCGATCCCGGATCCTTTAACCCCTGCACATAGGCCATCGACGACTGCGGATCGAGCTTCGTCCACTTTTGTAAAAGCATCGCCGCTTCCCGACTCCGCCCACCCCAATCCGATCGCCCATGCACCACCACCAATGCCGCCTCAATCTCCTCCGGCGTATTCAACTTCTCCAAAAGCATCATAAATCCCGTCATTCGCACCACCTCATCGTCCTGCGCCAATAAACGCTTCAACCAGTCCCCCATCGGCTTACCCCCAGTCAAATCTTCAATCGTCTTCCCCGTTCCACCCTCCAGGGAAAACTCTCCAATACGTTCACCGCCAACTACCTCCACCGAATTCACCGAAATCGCCCCCCGCTTCACCACAGGCACCTCCACACTCGCCGCCGGTGGTGCGTCCACAAATGCCGTCAACCGACCAAGACCAAAAGTCAAAGCCGCCGTGGCCAGCCAAGCTCCAACAATCACAGCAGGGCGGACGTTCTCAGGAATTTTCATAGGCAGTTTTCAATAGGTTCCAAGTTCGGGAATGTTTCGGAAACTTTCAACCAGATTACCTCCCCTAAGTTGCAGACCTTTTTCCCCATCATTCAGCACAATTAATCATGCCTCCCTTGACTTTCATCCGATCCAACACCAATGTCTCTCGCCTTGACGCTTCTCGCCAAAAGCTGAACCCAAGGTTTCTTTTTTATCTTTCTAGACAGTCACCAGCATTACCCCCCACTCCCGTTGACCACGTCTACATCAATTTGCCCTGCTGTGTTCGAACAAAAGATGGAAATCCCGATCCGGTATTTAACACAACTCAGGAGGCCGGGGTGGGCGGTTTTAGATCATGCCTTTATTGGAAGGTCGAACCCCGTCCCAGGTCGCCGCCCGTTAACCTTAGGGGGAACGTGGAGCTCCTTCTGGACGACATAAGTGGGGCATCTTCCTTTCACACCATCATTGAGGAGTCTTCAACTAGATCGTTGCCTGACATCCAGACCATCACTCATCCCCATCGTTGACCGCTACCTCACCGGATTCCATTGACCCATTACTCCCCTTTTATGTCCACCTTCGGACTTAAAATTTACCTCTCCATTGATCCATCCGAACCCCTTTCCCTTCGCCAATCTGCCGAAGACTGCCTCCTAAAATTCGGCGCCATCCCCGTATCCTCCCCCTCGATCACCTCCCAGAACCAGTCCCTTCAATCCATCCTCCAAGACTGCCGGGCCTTCGTTCATGTCGCAGTCGCTCATTCCACCAGTGATCCTCTAAACCATTACCAACCAATCTCCTACGACCAAGGCGGACGCACTCCAACGCAACGCGAATACGAAGTCGCTCTCGAATTGCAGATGGAAATCTACCTCTTCGTTTGCTCCCAACCCTTCGACTCCACTCCCGCAACCCCACCAACCGTCGTGCCCCCGCATATTCTCGCCCCTCCCCACGACCCCCACCGCCAACGCATCATCACGGGCGACCACTCTTATCGCGAAATTCACTCCGCCGAAGAACTCCTCATCCACTTGCGCCCTCTCGCCATCTCTACCAAAAATCTCCACACATCTTTCCACCGCCGTCCACTCCCCACCTCACTCACCCTCTTCCTCCCCCTCGCTCTCCTCATCTCCAGTCTCCTCGTTGCCTATCGCACGCTCCCCACGTTTCCTCACCTCAAAAAAATTTCCCCCCTCCACACTCCAGTTCAACCGCCGCCCTCCCTAAATCCTGCTTCCTCTGAATAATCTGGTCGAAGCTTTTATTTCCTCCTTACACTCCACCAACTACTCAAGGTAGATTCGTTCATTCTATGAAAGCACCCTCTCTCTTCATCGCATCCGCGCTCGTCCTCATCTTCTCCTCCGCTTGCGTCCAAGATCAACCAAGACGCTCCACTTACACCCCCCGTTCCGTCCCCCGAAGCCCAACCATCGGAACCCCCGAGTGGTTGACTTGGGTCGATCACCA
>Ga0114970_10000644_pt1 | contig 26155 bp, 24 predicted proteins | sample M_140205_XF_Meta_FD_87030 | JGI IMG/M metagenome (GOLD analysis project Ga0114970, IMG submission 87030) | Freshwater microbial communities from Lake Montjoie, Canada to study carbon cycling - M_140205_XF_MetaG | ecosystem: Environmental > Aquatic > Freshwater > Lake | place: Lake Montjoie...
AAATTATATTTAAATCGAAGGCGACTTCCTGTTCCATGCAATACCACACCTTCCAACAAACTAACCATCAAATAAGCGGTCTGCTCATCAATGGCTTCAACCTTTCTGGGAGCATAGGATTGTAAAATATTGCCATTTTTATCTTCTATTCTGGTGATATAGGTTGGCTCAGTCCAAATGCCTTTGTTTGCAAATACGCTATAAGCACCCACCATTTCAAAAACAGATATATCCGGAGTGCCCAAACAAATAGAGGGTACCGCGTCTATTGGACTTGTTATACCCATTTTTCGAGCCACATCAATCACGGCCTGAGGTCCATATTGTTTAATTAAATAGGCTGTAACCCTATTGATAGATAAGGCAAGGGCTTTTTTCAGTGTCACCATCTGACCTTCATCTTCATCATCTGCATTTTCAGGAATCCATTTTTTTCCCATTTCATCGGTAAATACCACCGGAACATTGGGAATGGTCTGACAAGGAGAAAGTCCTTCTTGCATCGCTACGGTATACACAAAGGGCTTAAAAGTAGAGCCTACCTGTCTTCTTCCTTCTTTGACATGATCGTATTTAAAATGCTGATAATTGATACCCCCTACCCAGGCTTTTACATGCCCGGTATGTGGATCCATGGACATAAAACCCGCTTGCAGGAACATCTTGTAATACTTAATAGAATCCATGGGCGACATCACCGTATCTCTGTCACCTCCCCAGGTAAAAACGCTCATGGGAATTGGCTTGTTAAAAACCCTTGAAATTTCCGATTCCGACTTGCTGGCCTCCTTCATGCTAATATATCGGTCCGAGCGTTTCATTCCCTCAACCAATATTTCTTTGATTGGCCCCCAGGCCTCTTTGCCCTTCCAATGAACAAAAAACTGTTTTTGCATCTCCGTAAAATGCTCCTTAATCGCCTCCTCTGCATATTGTTGCATTTTTGAATCAATGGTAGTATATATTCGAAGTCCATCTCTATATAGGTTATAGAGACTACCATCAGCCTTTGGATGCTCAGCAACCCATTTTCCAAGATCCTGGCGAAGATATTCACGGAAATAAGGAGCCAATCCCATATTATGCCCTTCAGCCTGAAATTTCAGCTTAATGGGCAATACTTTTAAGGAATCAAATTGTTTTTCATTGATAAAATCATATTTTTCCATTTGCCCCAAAACCACATTCCTTCTATTGAGTGCATTTTTTGGGTTTTTTACTGGACTATAACGGGTAGGCGCCTGCAATAAACCTACCAAAACAGCTGATTCTTCGATGGTCAATTCTGAGGGTGCTTTGCTAAAAAATGTTCTCGCGGCAGACTTGATACCAAAGGCATTGCTTCCAAACTCAACGGTATTGAGATAATATTCCATGATTTCCTCTTTGGTATAATTCCGCTCAAGGCGGATAGAGGTAATCCATTCTTTAATTTTAGTAACCACCTTATCCCAAGTGGTTTCAAATTTTTTTCTTGGAAAAAGGTTTTTGGCAAGCTGCTGGCTAATGGTACTGCCACCACCGGCATTGCTTTGCCTGAGAATAATGGTACGGAGCATTACCCGAAACAAACCCCGAATATCAACCCCTGAGTGTTCTTCAAATCGCACATCCTCAGTTGCTTTCAATGCCTTTATAATATTCGGAGACAATTCTTTATAGTGCACATTCGAACGGTTCTGATAATAGTATTTCCCCAAGACAATATTGTCCTCAGAAAAAATCTCAGAAGCCAGATTGCTTTTGGGATTTTCAAGTTCCTCAAAAGGAGGCAAATCGCTGAATAAAGCCACGCCGGTAATGAGCAAAAGAAAAATAAAAAGCGGAATGAGGAATGTTAACCAAAAGATTAACAAATATTTTTTATGATTCAATTTATGACTTGACTTTTTCATTCCTAAACAATTAATACAATCTAGCGATTACTTTTTATCGGGTGTATTATTTTTATCTTTTTTCTGAAACCTAAAAAAACTTCTGATATTTTTATCTTCCTCAACATTTGATTTTTCAATACGCACACCTACATCAAATACATAAGGTAACGAATTCATGCGCATGGCCTGCTCAATACTAAAATGATACTTCCCTTTCAATGGGAAAACTAAATTTTTTTTGAAGGCAATTCGCACATCACAAATATCCCCGATTCCACTTCCGTACCATTTTCCATCCTCTTCAGCAAGCGAACATTCTATGGTATCTCTAAAAAATTCACCATCGGGCATTTTGGTGCTTATAAACATGAAAATATTGCTAAATTGATAATTCCCTCCATGTCGAAGATTGATATAAAAATTATGAGGATTGATGGTATCTGCAATATCCACATCAAAATCAATATGGTCATTTTGATGCCATTGTCCAGCAGTCATTTTTTCGTTTTTTTCGAATACCAAGCTTTTTTCACAAGCACAAATAAAAATTACCAAGGCTATAACCAAAAGATATAGATAATTCTTACTGCCTTGGGTTTTCTTTTTGAAAGAATTTGAATGATGCATGTAATTCGAAAGGATTAATCCCGTGAAAGGAATCTGTTTTATGGATTTTCGTTGTTATCTTTTTGGGGACTTGTCCGGGCGGGCCTATTGCTAGGACTTGTTCTTGGGGCAATGTTCGGTTTAGATACAGCAGGGGCAGGAGCCGCCTGCGGAACAACATTGGGTTTAGGAACAACAATCGGTTCGGGTTTGGGATGTACAGAAGGAGCCTGACGGGGATTGATGCCCGGCGTTTGACGCGGCGGAAGCACATTTGCGGAGTCTTGACTTGGCGTCTTCGGCGCATTTGGCTTCTGCGTTCTATCCTGCGAAGGGGTATGACGAGGGGCATTGGGAGCAGGCCTCCTTGTCTGATTTTGCTGTTGTATGGGACGCGGAGAATCATTTTGAGCAGATTCCCTAGGGCGCATAGCTGCATTTTCTGCGATAGGTCCGCCTTCACCGCCGACCTTTTTCTTTTTCTTCTTTTTCTTGTTTTTGGAGCGGGTATGATCCAATCGAGTAATGCTATCCTGACCCACTACATTTTCAAAATCAAGCACCGGCTCTTTTACAACCTGGCTAAAATCAACCAAATCTGAGGGCTTTTTATTTTGTTTGTTCATCTCAATGATTTCCCAAATCCTATCAAGTGGCATCATAAACCAATTTGAAGACTCTGGTGTATCATCTGTATCTGAATCTCTCTTATCTCCACTTCTTGAGCCTCCTGAAACATAGGCATACCACATCAAACGCTTAAACAAATCTGTTTTGCGATGCATAGCCGTACCCTTTTCGGTGTATAAGGCCATATTGGTGTCCGGAAAACCTTTCAAGGCATCCATATAGCTATCTAGCTCATAATTTAGACAACATTTCAGCTTTCCACACTGTCCTGCAAGCTTTAAAGGATTCAGAGAAAGATTTTGATATCTTGCCGCACCGGTAGAAACAGAGCGAAAATCAGTCAACCATGTAGAACAACACAATTCCCTGCCACAAGAACCAATTCCTCCTAATCTGCCGGCCTCCTGACGCATGCCAATCTGTTTCATCTCAATTCGGACCTTAAACTCTTCTGCCAGTTTTTTTATCAATTCCCTAAAATCAACCCTATCATCGGCGGTATAGAAGAAGGAGGCTTTTTTCATATCTCCTTGGTATTCCACATCACTAATCTTCATGCTTAATTTTAGCGATTGAGCGATGCTACGCGCACGGTGCATGGTTGAATTTTCAAGATCCTGAGCCGCTTTCCACTTTTCAATATCCAAAGGCTTTCCTTTGCGGTATATCGCTTTGATTTCCTCTGAATTTTCTTGTACCTTTTTTTTCTTCAACTGAAAACGCACAAGCTCTCCCGTCATAGAAACCACGCCTATATCATGTCCGGGAGAAGATTCCACTGCCACGACATCCCCTTCTTGCAAGGGAATATTTTCAACATTTTTGTAAAATTCTTTACGGGTACCTTTAAAGCGAACTTCAACGATATTAAAAGCCTCTTGACCCGATGGCAAGGACATATCGCCAAGCCAATTATATATATTGAGTTTATTACAACCTCCGGTTCCACAAGAACCATTATTTTGACAACCTGCGGGGGCTCCATCCTTACCGCTTGAACATGAAGTACATGACATATTGAGTATATATTGAACGACTTTATTTTAAAAATCGTGGAATTTTCCGCGTTTTGATAAATCCTATTGAATCCTGACAAAACTTTGCGGTATTGAGAGCAAATTTACATTAAGATTTTATAATTATTGGTGTTAACGACCAAAAAGTTGAAATGCGAACTAAAATTAAAAGGAATAAAAATTGCTTTATGCCATTTCTGGCTGTTTAATGCGCAATAAACGGCCTATTTTTAGGGAAATATCTAAAAAAAGAATTTTAGGATTGGCATTTCTTTCGATATGATAAAAGGCCTCACTCATTACATTTGCAATGGCTGCGCAGTTATCCGGATGTATAAACTGCGAAAATTTCCCAAAAGAAGCCTTGTCAGCCTCGCTGAGCCGCACCAGCTGAAACCCTTTTAAATGAAGCATGAGGCATTCCCGCGTGACATGCAGACTGTATTGCAAAAACATTTTCTGCTTTTCCCTTTTTTTATCGGCAAAATCATCGCCCATATCTAGCAATTCAGAGATTTTTTTTTCGAAAGCAAAACAATTTCGCATCCATAAAAGATATTCATCCGTTTGTTCACGCACAGCCTCCTCATTTAACATAATGCGAGTCGCTTCATTCCAATTTCCTTCGGCAAGGGGAGCGATAACAGAGGCCTCCTTATCATCAGCCCCATGAATATTTTTCAATGAGCCGATAATTTCTTGATCTTGCAGTCGCGAAATTTTTATCAATTGTGTTCTGGAAATAATTGTCGGCAGTATTTTCTCCTGGCTTCTGGCCAAGAGAATAAAAAGCGTTTTGGGTGGTGGCTCTTCCAAAACCTTCAAAATTTTATTAGAAGCCGATTCATTCATCCTTTCTGCCATCCACATAATAACCACCTTATACTCCGCCTCATAGGATTTTAGGGAAACCAATTTGATGATTTCTGTACTTTCATGGACGGTAATCACAGCTTGTTTGTTTTCAATCTGAATATTTTCAAACCAATTGTGCAGCTCTAAATAGGGGTTTTCCAACACTGATTGCCGCCAATCATCCATGTATTCCATCCGCCTAGACTTGGTAACTTCTTTTTTATTATCACCCTCCTTTACCGGGGCATTGGATGGAAAAACAAAATGCAAATCAGGATGCACCAGTTTATTGTATTTCACACATGAAAGACAAATATTGCAGGAATCATCCTCTAGTCTGTTTTCGCAGGAAATATATTGAGCATACGCCAGAGCCAAGGCCAAATCCCCTGAACCCGGCATTCCAAGAAAAAGCTGTGCATGACTCACCCTGTTTTCTTTAACAGATTGAATCAATTTTTCCTTGACTTGAGCCTGACCAATAATATTTTTAAATAACATGCACCTGAAATTACGTCTCAAAGATATTTAAAAAAAAATTGCAAAGAAAATCGCCCCTTCACTTTCATTCTTTTTACATTTGTGGGAAGATTAATAGCCTAAAAACCTACATCCCCATGAATACCAGAACCATAGACAATTATCATTTTTCAGGCAAAAAAGCCCTTGTAAGAGTAGATTTTAATGTTCCGATGAATGCGAATTTCAGAATCACCGATGATAGCAGAATAAAGGGGGCCTTACCCACTATTCAGAAAATATTATCTGAAGGGGGCTCCATCATTTTGATGTCGCATTTTGGCAGACCCAAAAATGGACCTGAGGAAAAATATTCGCTAAAGCATATTTTACCCCATCTTTCAAAATTATTGAAACTGAATGTGAAATTTGCGGATGATTGCATTGGCGAAGCTGCCGAACTTGCTGCCGCAGACCTACAAGGTGGAGAGGTACTGCTGCTTGAAAACCTTCGCTTTCATCCGGAAGAAGAAAAAGGTGATATAGAATTTGCAAAAAAACTTTCCAAACTCGGAAATGTGTATGTAAATGATGCCTTTGGAACTGCCCATCGTGCGCATGCCTCAACAGCCATTGTTGCCGATTATTTTCCGAAGGACAAAGTTTTTGGCTATCTGATGGCAGCAGAAGTTCTAAATGCAGAAAAAATGATGAGCGGAACCGAAAAACCTTTTACTGCGATCATTGGAGGAGCAAAAGTTTCCGACAAAATATTAATCATTGAAAAACTACTTGAAAAAGCTGACCATATTATTATAGGCGGAGGGATGGCCTATACTTTTTTGAAGGCCCAGGGCGGAGAAATCGGAAATTCTTTGATAGAGATCGACAAAATAGAGGTAGCCAAGACAGTTTTGGAAACGGCAAGAAAAAAGAATGTTCGCATACATTTACCTACAGACTCTATCGTTGCCGATGCCTTTTCAGATGAAGCCAAAACACGCATTGAAAAATCAGATGCCATCAGTGTAGGATGGATGGGATTAGATATCGGCCCAGAAGCCATTGCCGAATTTTCTGATGTAATCAAAAATTCAAAAGCCATCCTATGGAATGGCCCTATGGGCGTTTTTGAAATGGAAAAATTTGAGACAGGAACAAAATCTGTTGCCCAAGCCATTGCAGATGCAAGCACCCATGGAGCCTATTCACTGGTAGGTGGTGGCGATTCTGCTGCTGCAGTCTATAAATTTGGCTTTGAAAAAGCCGTTAGCTATGTTTCAACAGGTGGCGGTGCTCTGCTTGAATACTTCGAAGGAAAAGAACTTCCTGGAATACAGTATATGCTAAAATAATTTCGTCCTAAGGAAGGGGCTTATTCAATATTTTATCAGCATTTTCAGCGATAACCCCTTTCATAAAAGGCAATACGCTTTGGGAAAAACTTTTGAGGGGGCCAAACACATAAGACTGCTTTATTTTCTCAGGAGAAAAAAAATGGAAGCGATCATCCAAAGGCATGAAAAAATAAAGGACAACCATCAGAATAAAGGCCCATTTTAACATGCCAAAAACAGCACCCGCAATTTTATTGAGTATGCCTAGTGCTGTCAAATCAAGAAAGCCCTCTATCATTTTTGCTACCAGTACCACTGCGATTAAAATAGCCAGAAAAACGCTTAAAAAAGAGACAAAGCTCAAAACCCCTTCCGACAAATGAAATTGATTACGAAGGAATACTGCCGCCAAAGCAGAAAATTTCATGGAGCCCCAAACCCCTGCAATTAAAGCTATTAAGATACTCAACTCCATCACAAAGCCTTTTGAAAACCCCTTATAAGCACCATAAAGCAAAGGAATGAGAATGATTATATCCGGATAGCCCATAAATTAATTGATCCCTCTTTCTTTTTTAATTTGGGTATATGCCTCATTGATACTTTTAAATTTTTCTTGTGCTGATTTTCTAAAATCCTCACCCAAGTGTTCTACCTTATCAGGATGATGCAAAGCCGCTAATTTTCTAAAAGCCTTCTTTAGATCGTCATTAGATGCGTCTCTAGAAATTTCTAGGATTTCATAGGCAGAGGTGCTGTCTTTGGTAAACATTGCTGACATCGAATTGAGGTCTGCATTGCTGATATGAAGATACCCGGCAATCATCCGAATGGAATTCATTTCTGCCGGATGCAAATCGCCATCTGAATTTGCTAGACCAAAAAGCAGGTGAACCAATTGTAACTTCGAGGGATAATCTAAATTTAAATCGATTTGATTGCATACTTCTGCAATGGAATAATTTTGCTTGAGTATTTCCCGAAATAGCAACATCCTTTCCTGTGTATGCTCAACCCCAAATTGGGTAATGAAAAATCTTTTTACATACTCCAATTCAGACTTCAACAATTTATTATCTGACTTCATCACTTCAGCGCAAAGAATCAGCAGGGAAACGCCAAAATCTCCCGGCATTGTGGTTCCGCTGCCATCATTGGTTACGGTCTTTGAATGATCGATCATGGTCCCCAGTGCAAAACCAATAATACCGCCAATGGGACCACCAATTGCCCATCCCAAGCCTCCCCATAAAAACTTACTAAATTTTGCCATGGTATTCAAATCTAATGATAAAGTCTTTTATTTAATGGAACCTGAAGAACCTACCTCACGAAAGCCATTTGAACTCAGTGTTTTTTTCAATGCACGGCTCAGAACAAGGCCTACATTCCCCTCATCATTGATATTCAATTCCTTTTTCTTTTCAGAAAGATACTGTTCCCGCTTGGCAGCAAATAAATTAATCTCTGCAATAAGCGCTTCCCGATCAGCCCTTTTTTTCATGACCACCTCTTTGAGTTGAACAGGATTTAAAGATTTATATTCTTCGGGCAAATTATCGGAAAATATTTTTTTAAAATCCAGCTCATTGGCATAGGTAAGGTCCACCAAATCCCAAAAATAATTTTTTCCCTGATAGAGCTTGGTTGACTTGGCAATGACCCTGGTTTGGAATAAATTTTCTCCTTCCTGTGAGGCATCCTCATCTAAATCCAACTGCATTTTCACGCGGGCTTCAGCACCGGGGGCATAATAGATATAGGTGGCATTTAATTTATTGTTCAATCCATTTATTTCCTTGCTTTTCAATTCAGGATAGTTGCTTGGCGTGCGATATGCTCCATCGGACATGATCAATTCGCCTCCTGCCGCATCGGCAAACTGAAGCCATTGTTGCAATTCTTTTGCTTTGGAATATTTTTTAAAATAGATGGTCTTGATTTCTATTTTTTTCTCTTTGGCAACGGCAAGCGCTTCTGTCGCATCAAAACTCAGCTCCCGGTTTCCAACCACAAAAAGCAACTTCAAAGCCCTATCATCATCCGACCAGTTGATTTGATTGACAGAAAGCTCTAAAGCCCGCTTGGGATTAGGATTCCCCTTTTCAAGAAAAAAACTTCTGGAAAACAATTGGGTACCTAAAAAGTCTAGATCCTGTGTGAGATTGATTAATATTTTTGAATATCCATTTTCTTTGCCAAAGCTAGGCCTTCCATGCACCACCAGTCCCACACGAATATTAGCCTGGGGCTCAAAATGATCCAAGTCTGTTATCATTTGCCAAATATTTTCCCGAACCGATTCAAGCAAACCATTGGTTGTGCCACTTAAATCCAAACAAAAAACAACCTCTATCGCAGGCTTTTCCTCCTGAGAAAAAAGTCGAAAAGGAAGCAAAAAAAGAAGCAAACAAAAGAATTTATTTTTCATTAATCATATATTTGAAGATTTAAGTATTCAATTCGGTTCCATTTTCAAAGGCAAATACTACATTTGTTTCGGTTAATAAACCAAGCAATATAACCTCTTTGGCGTTTAAAAAATTGTCAAAAATCAGAAAAACAAAATTAAGATTTTCCTTTTACCATTATCAGAAAAACTTCCTTTACTTTTGCACATAGAATGGTTGAAAACTCAAAAGTTAAATTAAAGCAGCGCTGGGCGCAGCTCGTTTCCAAATTGGCAGAACAATTTGAAGAAGAACCGGATTTGCAATCCATATTATTTCTGATAGGAGCCAATGAGCTTGGGCAAGGAATAAAAAAATTCAGCAAATCCGAAAAACAGGATTTGATGCATATTGCGGTATGCAAGGTGTTAAGCAAATATGGATATTATGAATTGGAGGGGGTTGATGAGCAAGGCTGGCCACATTGGATCTTGAAGGAAAAAATTCCGACCTTGGGACTAGGCGAGCAAGACCAACTGCTAAAACAAGGGGTAATCGATTATTTTGAGGAAATCAATTATTTTATTTCAGAATAACGGTTTTGCTCACTGTATTTGACTTCTCCAAACGGATATAATCAGATATTTTTAATTTTCCTTTGCTCACATCTACATTTAATATAGATTCCAAGGAAAACTCATGCGAAGTTTTTCCATCGGCATCCGTAGTCTGCACATCTGAAATATTAGACTGTGCACCAGTAACCGGACTTTTCAAGGTATCCTGATGAAGAATTACCGTGGCCCCCTCAACAGGATTGCCCGTGGCATTCACTACCGTAATTTCTGCACGTGCAGGTCCTTCTGATTTACAGGAAAAAGAAAGGGAAAGGACTCCCAATACAGATAAAAACAGGATAAAAACTGAAATAATAGGACTTTGTTTATTTTTCATCTTCATTAAGCTTAATTTTATTAATTTTGCCGCATTCGCACGCAAAATTAGAACTAATAACAAACAAAGGTATAAAATATTCACTCATGAAAAAAATATTTTTATTATTCGCACTTGCCATTACGGTCATAACCCCCCGTGTGTATGCTCAAAAAAACAATAACAAACAAAAAACAAAAACACCTATGGTATTAATCAGCACCGATTACGGAAACATCACCTTAAAATTATACGATGAAACCCCTGGACACAGGGACAACTTTATAAAAGTAGTCAATAGCGGATATCTTGACAGCACCTTATTTCACCGCATCATCAGTAGCTTTATGATCCAAGGCGGAGAGCCTGACCCTACCTTTGTAGCGCAAGGAAAAATGAAATCCGGTTCTGAATATACCATCCCCGCAGAGATCAATGACAACCTATATCACAAAAAAGGAGCTTTGGCAGCAGCCAGAATGGGCGATATGGTTAACCCTACCAAAGCTTCTAGCGGAACACAGTTTTATATTGTTCAGGGCAGAAAATACTCAGAACAAGAGTTGAATGGCATGGAAGCACAAATGGGTTACCAATTCCCTGCCAGCAGTCGCTTGGACTATACCACCATCGGAGGAACACCTTTCCTTGACAGAAACTACACCGTTTTTGGCGAAGTTGTTGAAGGCCTTGACGTGATTGACAAAATTGCGGCCGCCAAAACAGGCCCTGGCGACAGACCTGCTAGCCCCATTAAAATGAAAGTAACCCTTATCAAATAATTTGCTGTTTTGCTGGAGAAGATCAACATATATATAGAAGAAATCAATGCCTTTGTTCCGGCAGATGCCAACCAGTTGGAAGAATTCAGAATAAAATTTCTGGGAAGAAAAGGGATTATGGGTGATTTGTTTGAGGAAATGAAAACCTTGACTCCTGAGCAAAAAAGGGAGACCGGAAAATGGATGAATGAGCTCAAAAATGCCGCAGAAGGAAAAGTAAGCCACTATAAGGACCTTTTTGAAAACAATTCTGCCGAGGCATCCGCGCATTCAGATTTGAGTAGGCCTTCCCAATATTTTTCGCTGGGCGCTAGGCACCCCATTTCAATTGTACGCAACCTTATTATACGAATTTTTTCAGATATAGGTTTCGTAATCTCAGAAGGTCCTGAGATAGAGGATGATTGGCATAATTTCGGTGCCCTAAATTTCCCACCAGACCACCCGGCAAGGGATATGCAAGACACCTTTTTCATCGAAAAAGGAGAAAAAGAAATGGCCCTCAGAACACATACCAGCTCTGTGCAGGTGAGGGTTATGGAAAATAGCCGACCTCCCATCAGAACCATTTCACCCGGACGCGTGTATAGAAACGAAGCCATTTCAGCACGAGCACATTGCATTTTCCACCAAGTAGAAGGACTTTATATTGATAAAGATGTTTCTTTTGCCGACCTCAAACAAACCCTCTTGTATTTTGCCAGAGAACTTTTTGGTGCTGAAACCAAAATCCGTTTAAGACCTTCTTATTTCCCGTTCACCGAGCCCTCAGCAGAAATGGATATCTCCTGCAATATCTGCGGCGGCAGTGGATGTAACATTTGCAAGCATTCCGGCTGGGTAGAAATTCTTGGCTGTGGAATGGTAGATCCACAGGTATTGGAAAACAACCACATCAATAGCAAAGAATTTACAGGATTTGCTTTTGGAATGGGTATTGAACGAATCACGATGCTTAAATACCAGGTAAATGATTTACGGGTATTTTTCGAAAATGATGTACGCTTCTTAGAACAATTTAAATCCTTAGGGCTTTAAATCATTTTAGAATAAAAGCATTTTTTTGTGCATTTTGCAAAGGATGGTAGCAAGATAATTTTACGAAAACAAAATACCCTTTTGAGGGTATAGCGTATCCTTTACAATAGAAAAATACTGAAGAGAGATATTCTTTTGCTTATTCTTATCTTTGCACAATGATTATCATTGAACGCACCCTTGTATCAGACGATTTAATAGAGGAACAATTTGTTTGTGACCTAAAAAAATGCAAGGGCTTTTGTTGTGTAGGAGGCGATATGGGTGCACCTCTAGAAAAAGAGGAGTTGGACAAAATTACCGAAATATATCCCGCTATCATGCCCTATATGACTAGCGAGGGACTAAAATCGATTGAAGAGCAAGGCCTTTCCGTAACGGACCCCTCTGATGGCGAATTGACAACCCCCTTGATACAAGGTAAAGAATGTGCCTTTACCGTATTTGATAACGGTACTGCACTTTGTGCGATGGAAATGGCATGGAAAGACGGAAAGACAGATTTTCAGAAACCCATTTCCTGCCACTTATATCCGGTGCGCATAACGCCTTACGATGGCTTTGAGGCGGTGAACTACCACCAATGGGACATCTGTTCACCTGCGTGCGAACTCGGGGCTCAATTAAAAGTGCCCTTATACGTTTTTCTTGAATCAGCACTCACCAGAAAATACGGAGAAGACTGGTACAAACAATTGGAATTTGCTGCAAAGGGAAAATGATTTTGCTTTTTAATCGCTAAGTGTCTTACTTTGAAAGACTTCCGATTTTGTGTTGAAAACTTAATTGATTTGTGAATAAAAATGAATTGCATCTTGAATCTTTTTTTAAAAGATTTGTGACTCTTAAATTTTAAGCACATAATTTCTTTCAGCATAAAATATATGAAACGATAAATGGTTCATATGGGAAATCATCTGCTTGAAAAAATCAAATCAAAAAAAGTCAACGTTACACCTAACAAAGTATACATATGGAAATCCTTCTGGAAGAAAATAAAAATCGTTTTGTATTGTTCCCTATCAAGTACCCAAAAATCTGGGAGATGTACAAAAAAGCAGAAGCGAGCTTTTGGACGGCAGAAGAAATTGATTTGGGCGCAGATATAAAAGATTGGGAACGGCTCAATGATGGGGAAAGGCATTTTATCACTTATGTTTTGGCCTTTTTTGCCGCTAGTGACGGGATTGTAAATGAAAACCTTGCTGTAAATTTCATGCGTGAGGTACAGCTGCCGGAAGCCCGTTGTTTTTATGGCTACCAAATTATGATTGAAAACATCCATTCAGAAACCTATTCTCTTTTAATTGATACCTACATCAAAGACCCGGCATTAAAAGACAAATTATTCAATGCTGTTGAAACGGTGCCCTGCGTAAAGGAAAAAGCCGAATGGGCTTTGCGCTGGATTGCCAACGGAAGTTTTGCAGAAAGACTTATTGCTTTTGCGGTTGTTGAAGGGATCTTTTTTTCAGGAAGTTTTTGTTCCATTTTTTGGTTAAAAAAACGCGGACTGATGCCCGGATTAAGCTTCTCCAATGAGCTCATCTCTAGAGATGAAGGATTGCATTGCGACTTTGCATGTCTTTTATTTGAGATGCTTGAGGAAAAGCCAGGAGAAAAACAAATTACAGATATCATCATAGAAGCCGTTCGTATTGAACAAGACTTTGTTATCAACGCACTTCCTGTTGATTTGATAGGAATGAATGCCAAGATGATGTCTCAATATATCGAATTTGTTGCTGACCGCCTATTGGTTTCATTGGGATGCAAAAAACACTATCAATCCACCAATCCATTTGATTTTATGGAGTTGATTTCTTTGCAGGGCAAAACAAATTTCTTTGAAAAAAGAGTAGCAGAATATCAAAAAGCTGGTGTGATGTCAAAGAAGACAGAAAACACTTTCAAGCTTGATGAAGATTTTTAAGCATTCCTAAACAAAAAAAAACAAACATCAAAATATTTTTCATATGCATGTAATAAAACGAGACGGAAAAAAAGAAGCTGTAAAGTTTGACAAGATCACAGCGCGCATCCAAAAGCTTTGCTATGGTTTATCTTCTGAGCATGTGGAATCTTTATTGGTGGCGCAAAAAGTCATTGAAGGTATTTATGATGGCGTAAGCACTTCTGACCTTGACAACCTTGCCGCTGAAATTGCGGCTTCGCTGACCACAAGGCATCCTGATTATGCCTTGCTAGCCTCTCGTATTGCTATTTCCAATCTTCATAAGAACACCCAAAAATCTTTTTCAGAAACGATTAAAAGTTTATACCAGTATGTAGATGCAGGCACAGGAAAAAAAGCTTCTCTTATCGCCGAGGATGTGTATGAAATTGTTTGCAAGCATGCTGAATTACTAGATTCAACAATCATTTACGATCGCGATTTCGGATACGATTTTTTTGGTTTTAAAACCCTTGAAAAATCCTATTTATTGCGCATAGCAGGAAAGCCTGCAGAACGCCCTCAACACATGATTATGCGCGTTGCCGTAGGAATTCATAAAGAGGATATTCAGTCGGTGATCGAGACCTATGAGCTGATGTCTGAGCGCTGGTTTACGCATGCTACGCCTACTTTATTTAATGCAGGAACACCAAAGCCCCAGTTATCATCTTGCTTTTTATTGGCCATGAAAGACGATAGCATTGATGGCATTTATGATACCTTAAAACAATGCGCAAAAATTTCGCAATCGGCCGGAGGTATTGGTTTAAACATTCACAATGTAAGAGCAACTGGCTCCTATATAAGAGGCACGAACGGAAACTCTAATGGTATCGTTCCCATGTTGCGTGTATTCAATGATACAGCTAGATATATTGATCAGGGAGGCGGAAAACGCAAGGGCTCCTTTGCCATTTATCTTGAACCATGGCATGCAGATATTTTTGCCTTTTTAGACTTGAAAAAAAATCATGGAAAAGAAGAAAATCGTGCACGTGATTTATTTTATGCACTGTGGATCTCTGATCTTTTCATGAAGCGCGTAGAAGAAAATGGACTTTGGTCTTTATTTTGTCCCAATGAAGCCCCCGGATTGCAAGATTGCTGGGGTGATGAATTTGAGCAACTTTACACAAAATATGAAAAAGAAGGAAAGGCTAGAAAAACCATTCAAGCGCAAGAACTTTGGTTTGCTATCCTCGAATCCCAAATCGAAACAGGAAATCCGTATATGCTTTTTAAAGATGCCTGTAATGCCAAGTCCAATCAACAAAATCTAGGCACCATCAAAAGCTCAAACTTATGTACCGAAATTGTACAATACACTTCAGCAGAAGAGGTAGCGGTATGTAATTTGGCATCTATTGCGCTGCCTCATTTTGTGAAAGAAGGCATTTTCGACCATCAAAAATTATTTGATGTTACCTATGCCGTGACCAAAAACTTGAATAAAGTAATTGATGTCAATCACTATCCGATAGAAGAAGCAAGAACCTCGAATATGCGCCACAGGCCTATTGGCATTGGCGTTCAAGGGCTTGCTGACGCCTTTATTTTAATGCGCTTACCCTTTGATTCAGAAGAAGCCAAACAGCTTAATTGTGAAATTTTCGAAACCCTCTATTATGCCGCCATGACGGCATCCAAAGACTTGGCTAAAAAAGATGGTCCTTATGAATCCTTCAATGGATCACCTGCATCAAAAGGCATTTTTCAATTTGACATGTGGAATGTAAAACCAGGGAATCGATGGGAATGGGATATCTTAAAAGAAGAGGTAAAAAAATACGGCATCCGAAATTCCTTGCTCCTAGCGCCGATGCCTACAGCATCAACATCGCAAATTTTGGGCAACAATGAATGTTTTGAACCATACACCTCCAATATTTATACAAGAAGGGTATTGTCTGGAGAATTTGTTGTTGTGAACAAGCATTTGCTGCTTGACTTGGTAAATCTCGGCATCTGGAATAACGACTTAAAAAACAAAATTATTTCGGCAAATGGATCTATCCAAGATATCCCTGAAATCCCTGAAGATTTAAAGGCCCTATATAAAACGGTATGGGAGATCAAACAGCGCACACTCATCGATATGGCTGCTGACAGGGGTGCCTTTATTTGTCAGTCGCAATCGCTGAACTTGTTTATTCAGGATGCAAACTTTGCCAAACTAACCTCTATGCATTTCTATTCCTGGAAAAAAGGATTAAAAACCGGAATGTATTATTTGCGCACCAAATCAGCTGCGGATGCCATTAAGTTTACCATCGAAAAAGAAACGGAAAAAGCTGTTGTTGGCATTCGCAAAGAAGATGCACTTTCAGAAATCACTTGTTCTATTGACAATAAAGACGACTGCGAAGCTTGTGGAAGTTAATATACACTAAGAAGCCATCAATTCTTTCCACGCCAACCAGCTCATCAGGCCGGCACCTATCTCCAATGCCTTTTCATCGATATTAAAGGTAGAAGTATGCACGGAAGAGATGATTCCCTCTTCTTCATTGCGCACACCTAAGCGATAGAAACAAGAGGGGCGTTCTTGCGAATAAAAAGCAAAGTCTTCAGCGGCCATCCATAAATCAATATCTACAATGTTTTCTTCGCCCATATATTCAGCGGTGTAGGAACGAAGTTTTTCTGTAAAGGGAATGTCGTTAACCAAAAAAGGATACCCTTTCAAAATGGTAAATTCGCATGTTCCTCCCATTCCTTCGGCAATAGCCTCGGCCATTTTTTTCATTTTTATATGTGCTTCTTCACGCCATTTTTCATTAAAAGTCCGAAAAGTACCTTCCATTTTCACCTCATCAGGAATCACGTTGGTTGCGCCATCGGCCTGTACTTTGCCAAAAGACAAAACCGATGGAATATCCGGTTTAGCACTTCTACTGACAATTTGTTGCAAAGAGACGATGATATGGGAAGCTATTAATACTGGATCAATATTTAAATGTGGGGTGGCCGCATGACCGCCTTTTCCTTTTACCGTCACATATATTTCATCGGCGGAAGCCATATAAAGTCCTTTTCTGAATCCTATTTTCCCTACAGGCAATTGTGGCATTACATGCTGGCCGATCACATGGGCAACATTGGGGTTTTCCAATATCCCGTCTTTAATCATCAGAGAGGCCCCTCCGGGAAGTTTTTCTTCTCCCGGCTGAAAAATAAATTTAACACTCCCTTCAAATTCATTTTTCAATGCAGAAAGAATTTTTGCGGTGGTAAGCAAAGAAGCCGTATGCACATCATGCCCGCAAGCATGCATCACACCTTGATTTTGAGAGGCATAATCCACCTTATTTTTTTCAAAAATCGGTAAGGCATCCATATCTGCTCGCAAGGCAATGGTTTTTTTTGAAGGGTTTTTCCCTTCGACCAAAGCCACAATACCCGTTTCACATCCCAAGCCGGAATGATAAGGAATCTGACTTGCCTCCAAGGTTTTTTTGATAAATTCAGCTGTTGCAAACTCCTGAAATGACAGCTCCGGATGCGCGTGCAAATGCCTTCTATTCTGAATCGTTTCCTCCCCATGCAAGGCGGCAAGGGATTTAATTTTTGATAGAAATGGATTTGCGTTTGTCATTTTCGAATACTTTTTTTCATCATGCCATAAAACCTATTATCCAAATGCCGGAAAAAAATTTATTTCCGACGGAAGCCCAACATCATTGAATAAACCATTTTAAACAATGTGAGTTCTTTAGAACAAAGATATTATTGTTTCATGAGCGCACTAAATTATTTTATTTTTTTAATACTTTTGCACAAAATTTTAAAACATTAAAATATGAAAAATATCTTTTTTACACTTGGCGTTGTTTTCTCGCTGTGCATCCTAGGGGGATGCGGAAAAAATAGTAACGATCTGACATTCTTCAACGATTTCGAAAACATAAAACCTTGGTTTATTGACAGTTCTGTAACAAAAGGAAATGCACATTCTGGGGAATATGCTGTAAAGACTGGCTTACCACATGAATTTAGCCTGGGCTTTCACATGAAATGCAAAGAAATCAGCAAAAACCCCTTAAAAAAAATCAAAGTAAGTGTTTGGGTAAACCTCAGCGATACGATGACAGATGCGGTGCTTGTTACTGGAATCAATTCGCCGCAAACACCCAATGTATTGTATGATGGCATGCCCTTAAATAAAATTGTGAGACAAAAAGACAAATGGTCTGAAATCACTGCGGAATACTTCATCAACAAAGGGGATTTGAACCAGGCCGAGAATTTGATTTTGGTCTATATATGGAACAAAGGAAACCACACTGTTCTAATGGATGATTTGAAAGTTTCTTTCGAAGAACAATAAATTTTAATTTTCCCGCTCCAAGGCCTTTAAAATGGCATTTTCATCTTGCATCTGCATGCATTTGAAATGTTTTTGTGGGCATTGCGCATGGCCTAATTTTGAACAAGGCCGGCAAGGAAGATTCTTTATTTCCATCACAACTGACAACGCTATACTGCTGTCTTTAGCAAGGTAAGGATACATGCCAAATTCAGGAACGGTATTACCCCAAAGGGAAACGATAGGCTTTCGCAATGCGGCTGCAATGTGCATCAATCCGGTATCGGGCGTGAGCACAGATGCAGACTGCCTAATCAAGGAGGCCGACTGATGCAGTGAATAAGCGCCACAGGCATTGAATACCTTTTCACCTAAAACGTTTCGGATGCGTTCAGCTTTTTCCCAGTCTGCTTTTGATCCCAAAAGCAAAAAAGGAAGCCTGCTTTTTTGTCCCAAAGCAATGATTTTTTCTTCAGGAATGCTTTTGGTATAATAGGTAGCACCGCAAACTACGGCATGATATCCATGCGTAAGATCTAATGGCAAATCAGCAGTATTCACTTCTTCTTCAGCAGGAATAAAAAAATCCAATCCCTGACCATCATTTACAATTCCCAATGGTATCAGGCTTTCCATATACCGGTCTACAATATGCATGGCAGGCATGCGATTGATTTTAAAACGCACCAATAACCACTTGCGAAAATTCAATTTAGCAAAACGATAGGTCTTTATCCCTAGTGCCAATGACACCCTTATTGAACGCAAATTATGATGCAAATCGACAATACAATCGTACTGTTCTTTTTTTAATTCTTCGAGAATCGAAGACAAATCAGACTCAAAAGCAATAACCTTGTCAATATGGGGATTGCTATAGGCTATTTCCGCAAATTTTTTTTTGGTAAGAAAATGGACCTCTGCTCCCAATTGCATTTTTAAACATCTCACAACCGGACTGGTAAGCACAATATCACCAATGGAGCTAAAGCGAATAACAAGGATTTTGGCGGGCATTTTCTTCATATACTTGTGACTGCCAACTTACAACTTTTCCGGATAATATCAGTACTTTTGCCACGTGAATTTTATAGATACGCATATCCATTTGTATGCAGAAGAATTTTCTGCTGATATTGATACTCTTTTGCAAGTAGCGATGGATAAGGGAATCAGCCGTTTTCTGATGCCCAATATTGATTCGGCATCCATCAGGCCCATGTTGGATTTAAGTGAAAGATATCCTGAAAATTGCATTCCAATGATGGGATTGCATCCATGTTCTGTTCATGCCGACTATCTGTCGCAGCTGAAGCGGATTGAAAATCAACTCTCAAAAAAATCCTTTTGCGCCATTGGAGAAATCGGGTTGGATTTATATTGGGACAAAAACCACATCCGGGAGCAAAAGCAAGCCTTGGAAAAGCAACTCGATTGGGCTGTTGAATTAAAACTTCCGGTAGTCATTCACTGCAGAGAGTCTTTTGATTTCATTCTTGAATTGATGAACAATAGAAATGATATACCCTCGGGTATTTTTCATTGTTTTAGCGGCACAGAAGAAATGGCGAAAAGGGTTTTAGACTTGGGATTTTACCTAGGTATTGGCGGGGTCTTGAGTTTTAAAAATGCCGGTCTTGATAAAATACTGCCAAGCATTGGCATTGACAAATTGGTACTTGAAACCGATGCGCCATACCTTGCGCCGATACCGCACAGAGGCAAGCGCAACGAACCGGCCTATCTAGAATTGGTAGCCATTAAAATGGCTGATGTTCTGGGTATTTCCTTGAATGAGGTGGCAGATAAAACCACAGAAAATGCGAAAGCAATTTTTAATCTTTGATATCCTTTGCAGATGAAAAAAATACTTCTCATATATACCGGAGGCACCATTGGCATGATGAAAGACCCTGAAACGGGTTCTTTAAAATCATTCAATTTCGAAGAGTTAAGCAAACAGGCTCCAGAATTAAAAAGATTTGCTTACGCCATTGATGTGCATTCTTTTAACCCGATTATTGATTCTTCCAATATGCAACCCGAGGCCTGGGTGCGAATTGCAGAACTTATTTTTTCTGCCTATGATGCATACGATGGCTTTGTCATCCTGCATGGATCTGATACGATGGCCTATACCGCCTCTGCGCTGAGTTTTATGTTCGAAGACCTGGCCAAACCCGTTGTATTAACCGGCTCTCAGCTGCCAGTTGGAGAAATACGAACAGATGCAAGAGAGAATCTCGTTACCGCTATTGAAATTGCAGCTTCCGATCATCCAATCATCCCGGAAGTTTGTATTTATTTTGACTACAAATTATACAGAGGCAATCGCGCCTCAAAGTACAATTCAGTAAAATTTGAAGCGTTTCAATCTGTCAATTATCCGGCCTTGGCTGAAGCAGGGGTGCATATCCGATACAAAACGGAGTTTATTATGCCAGTAAATAAAAACAAGCTACAAATTCACACCAAGCTAGACACTTCAGTAGGATTGTTAAAATTATTTCCCGGCATCACGGAATCCTTTGTTCAAGCCATCCTCAAAACCCCTGGCATGAAAGCCTTGGTTTTAGAAGCTTTTGGCTCTGGCAATGCCCCTACGGATCCTTGGTTTATCAATGCCTTACAAAATGCTATCGAGCAAGGCATTATTATTTATGATGTTACACAATGCGGAGGAGGAACCGTTGAACTGGGACTTTATGAAACCAGTGCATCACTGAAAAGTATCGGTGTGATTGGGGGTTCAGATATCACCACAGAATCTGCCATTGCCAAACTGATGTATCTACTTGGAAAAGGACTATCAAAACAAGAAATTGAAGCGCTCTTGCCGCAATCCCTTCGCGGAGAAATGATGAACGGATAATTTTATTTGTGTTCACTAAATTCCATCAAATAGGCTTTGATAAAATCATTTAAATCACCATCCATCACCGCTTGCACATTGGAGGTTTCAACGCCCGTGCGAATATCTTTGACTAGTTTGTAGGGATGCATCACATAACTCCTGATTTGAGAGCCCCATTCAATTTTCCGTTTTGTACTTTCAACGGCAGCCTTGGCCTCATTGCGCGTTCTCAATTCAAGTTCGTACAATTGTGACTTCAGCATTTTTATGGCTTTCTCTTTGTTTTGAAGCTGAGAACGCTGTTGCTGACATTCAATAATAATTCCACTTGGCAAATGCCTCAGGCGAACAGCTGTTTCAACCTTATTGACATTTTGACCTCCGGCACCACCGGATCTGAAGGTATCAAAGGTAATGTCTGCAGGATTTATTTCGATTTTAATGCGATCATCTAACAAGGGATAAACAAAAATAGAAGCAAAAGAAGTATGCCTTCTGGCATTGGAATCAAAAGGAGAAATGCGCACCAAGCGATGCACGCCATTTTCTGCTTTTAGATATCCATAGGCATATTCACCTTCAAATTCAAGGGTAGCAGATCGAATACCTGCACCATCGCCTTTTTGATAATCAAGTTCACGTACTTTATATCCATTGCGTTCTCCCCAACGAATATACATACGCATCAGCATTTCAGCCCAATCTTGACTTTCAGTACCTCCAGCGCCGGAGTTGACATTTAGTATGGCGCTTAATACATCTTCTTCGCCGCTGAGCATACTTTTAAACTCAAGGGCATCCATCTGTTTTTCTGTTTCCAGAAACTGCTGATCCATCTCTAGTTCGCTAACCTCTTCGGCCTTATAAAAATCGTGAAAAACGAATAGATCTTCCACTGCTTGGGTCAGCTGTGTATAATCATCGGTCCAATTTTTTTTCAGTTTGATTTCCCGCAATAAAATCTCTGCCTTGGCAGGGTCGTCCCAAAAACCGGGAGCATGCGTGGTTGCCTCATCACGGGCGATTTCAGAAAGTTTTATATCGACGTCAAAGATGCCTCCTCAAGGCCTCGCAGCGTTCCTTCAAGTCTTTTAGTTGTTCTATGGTAATCATGATGCAAAGGTACACATTTTTTTTACTTCATGAAATATCTTCCTTCAAGGCTTCCCAAACCATTTCCGGTTCAAAGCCTTTGGAAATAATCGATGAGGCTATTTTAAACTTTTTTTTCAAAGGGTTGGGCTCTTTGACTTCCTTTTTCTTTTCAGCAACATATTTGCTAATCAGCTTTCTGTAGTCGGCATCTGAAATTTCTTGTAATCCTTTCCGAATGCAATAGGAAGAAACATTGCGCATTTCCAACTCTTTAATGATGCGTATTCTTCCCCATTTCTTGATGCGAAATTTTCCACCGACAAAAGCGATGGCAAATCTTTCTTCATTTAAAAAACCTTCAACAATCAATCTGCTACAGATTTCTTCTACCTCTTTTTTATGCAAACCCCATTCATACAATTTGTTTTTCACTTCCTGATGACAACGCTCTTGGTAAGCGCAATAAGACATGGCCTTGTTCATGGCTTGCTCGGGGGTATAAAACTTTTTTTTACTTGATTCCATATACATGCAATATCGCTTTTAGGATACGCGTCATCCGCCTTTTTGACACTTACAAATATATAAAAATGTCTGATACAGCAAGGAATGAAAAAATGGTTGTCATTCGCAAACGCATAAGATTTCTATTGATATGTGTATTTTTGTGATAACAAAAAACGAAAGCATGCTAGAGTCCTACCAAAAAATGCTGGAAAAAGCGAAAAACAAATCGGGAGAGAATAAAAAATTTCTTGAAAAACTAAAGCAAAAGAAACCGGCCGATTTGGATTTGCTCACACATACTTTGCATGATAAAGCTTTTGAAAATATTGATTGTCTTCAATGCGCGAATTGCTGCAAGACTACAGGGCCATTGCTCCTAGACAAAGACATCAGCCGATTGGCAGCACACTTTAGAAAAACGCCTGCTGAATTCACCACGCAATATGTAAAGGTTGATGAAGATGCTGATTATATTTTCAAAACACTTCCTTGTCCTTTTCTTCTCTCAGACCATTATTGCAGTGTTTATGAATCAAGGCCCAATGCCTGCAGAGAATTTCCGCACACCTCACAGAGAAACATCTATCAAAAATTAAAAATAACCTATTTAAATACGATGATTTGCCCGGCAGTAGCAGAGGTCGTTGAAGGACTCAAAAAGGCCTATCCATCTGCTTAAAAGGGATGCCAATGTATGACATCCCTTTTAAAAAATAATTAATTTCAGAAATATTTAAATCCGTTAATAGCTGAGAATAGAAGTATTGGTGGTTCCGTTTAAGGCTGTCCATGTAACCTTAAAGCCATAGGCACATGCTTGATTGGAGGGATTTCCTTGCTGGTCAACACCCAGAATAAAATTATAATTGGCATTGGCAATATTGTGATTAAACTCGCCGGATATGGGACGACCAAAATCACAGTAATTATTAGAAATCCAGGGTTTGATAAAATTTGTTGAGAAGGATTGATTAAAACGATTTACCCCCCAGGACTCCACAAATGTTTTATTGTTGATGGTGGTATCACCATTTGCGGTAAAGCTAACGACCTTGTTGGTTGGATTATAATTATATTCCGTTGTTCTAGCAGAATTCCAAACGGCCGAGCTTCCATCGCTGAAGGCAACATTTATATTCAAGGCGCGCTCTTTATATTTTAGATTTTGCGTACCGGTGAGAAACAACAACCAATTATTACCATTGATGTTGGTCAATTTTTTTACGCCATTCATGGCAATAGATTTATTATCAGACAATCGAGTCACCTTATAATTTATAAATGTAAGGGCTAGTTCTGCACCTTGATTGCTCCAATTGGATCCTGATGTCAACTGCACTTTAATTTGACCCGATCGTGTTCTGGAAGGACTAAAACAAGGAGTAACACCATCAAAATTAAAATAAATAATTTTATTTGCCGCTTGAGAGGTATCTACCGTAACGCCACACATGGGACTTGTAGCAATGCGTTGTGGTCCGCTATAGCGTCCAAAATTACTAACATCCTTCAAGGCGTTATTGACTTCATCCGTTGCCAAATCAGACTCACCTTTATACGCATTGGCATCAGCGTTAAACTGTTTCACTTTCACATCCAAAGGCTCGGAAGTCGTTTTTGGTGTGACCACAGTATCATCGGTTTGGTTTTTTTTGCAGCCTACACTAAAGAGAATACTGAGTAGTACAGCAAAGGGAAGAATCCCGGACAAGGCAAATCTTTTCATCGGACAATATTTTTTAAAATTTGTACCGAAAATTAGAAATAAATATTTAAAAATGAAAATGAATTTTAAACTTTAGTCTGCAGTGGTATTTTTTATTGGAAAAGCCTCGGCAATGTCCTTATCATACATTTGCGATTCATTCGCTTTAAAAAGAGAATAGAGGCTAGTGGGAATATTGATGGTTGGCAGGCTATCTTTTACTTCTATTTTGCCATTCACTTCAATGTCAGGATTAAAAAACACGAGTTCTTCGGGGGTCATGGGAAGAAATTTGGCAATAGAGCGAAAGGAGGTATTTTTTTTGAGCTCTACGGGGGTCATATCCGCGGATATATACTGGGGATTTACAGCTTTTAAGTTGTGATCATGGTAGTAATTCATCACATAACACATGGCAATAAATGCGGGAACATATCCTCTGGTTTCTTCAGGGAGGTATTTTTTTATTTTCCAGAAGTCATGACTTCTCCCTTTCTTGATGGCCTTATTGACATTTCCATTTCCACAGTTGTATGCAGCGATGGCAAGCAACCAATCATGGTATGTAGCGTGCAAATCGTTTAAAAATTTCAGTGCTGCCACCGTAGCGCGATCGAGATCTTTGCGTTCATCGATCTCTTCATTGACTTTCAGTTTATACATTCTTGCCGTTGCGGGCATAAATTGCCATAGGCCCAAAGCCCCGCATTTAGAAAGCGCATCCATATTGAGTGCCGATTCTACGATGGCCAGATTTTTAAGTTCTAACGGCATTTTTTGTCTTTTGAGCTCTGCTTCCAATTTGGGAAAATAATCATAGCTGCGTCCGATAATTCGGGTAGAAAGCGTGCGTCTTTTCATGGTATACATCCGAATATAGCCTTTAACATCGCTGTTGTAGACCAAGGATATATTGCTTTTCATTTTTTTCATCCGGTATTCATATTCCTGATCACTAAAATCAGGAACAAAACAACTTTCATACTTACAGAGTTTCAACTTGGAGGTATCAGCGGTATAGGAAGCCAGGTACCGATCACTCACGGTTATTTTACTGGCAAATGTTTCTACGCTATCAATGGTTTCATCTGTTTTTGAATCCATATTTTCTACCGCCATACTGCTCAATGTAAAAAGAGCCACAATAAAAATAACCGGAAGGATTGGAAGTGCAAAGCGCTTGATCATGGGTGTTAAACGAATTAATTTTTAATCAATTGTAAGTGTACGAATATTTTTTAAAAAGTTAGGCAAAACAACCTATTTTTATCTTTTTTACAGATTTTTCTCTTGAAATGCATATTTTTGATGCGTATCTCCCTGCAATGAAAAAAAAATTAACGAATAATTGCCTTTCTCTATTTTGCAAAACTGCAAAATATTTTTTAATATGCTTTTCTTTTTTGATTTTTTTCCAAGGAAAATCTTTTGGCGGCAAACTGGAAAATGGGATGCAGGAGTTGAAATTGGGAAATTTTTTTACTGCCAAAAATTATTTTTATCGCAGCCTCAAAAGCCGTCCCACCGGTGCTGCCTTCGGACTCAGCACCTTGTATGCTTTTCCACAGAATCCCTTTTACAATTTAGATTCGGCCCACTATTATATTCTTTTGACCAAAACATCGTATTTACAAGAAAGAAAAAAGGAAAAAGAAAGACTTTCCCACTTGAATATTGATGAAACAAGTATCCAAAATCTTGGTGATGAAATTGCCAAAAAATCTTTTGAAAAAGCCAAGTCAGAAGGAAATATAGAATCGCTAAACCGATTTGCCAAAGAAAACCAAACCTCCTCCTTAGCCGCCCAG
>Ga0114970_10000650_pt1 | contig 26009 bp, 19 predicted proteins | sample M_140205_XF_Meta_FD_87030 | JGI IMG/M metagenome (GOLD analysis project Ga0114970, IMG submission 87030) | Freshwater microbial communities from Lake Montjoie, Canada to study carbon cycling - M_140205_XF_MetaG | ecosystem: Environmental > Aquatic > Freshwater > Lake | place: Lake Montjoie...
GAATCCTATACGTACGTACTGAAGACAGGAGACATTCTGAGAATTCCTACGGAAAATTCTCAAGCAATTTCTTCAATAGGAACTTTTGCAACTGACAGTCCAACAGATAGTCTGGGAGCAGATATTCTCATCGACATTGTTGGGCAAATTTCCTTTGATGGCCAAGGAGGCAATGACATTAGCGTTTCGTCTGGCTATAATAATGTAAGACAGTCTCTTCGAAGTCGTCTTTCAACTCCGTATGGTTCATTGATTTTGCAACCCGAGTATGGAAATAAGGCATTGAACAGTCTTGGGTCAGCATATTCATTGAATCTTCTTGAGGAAATACGATTGCTTTGCACGGAGTGTGCGTACGATGATCCTAGGGTTCTTGCCGTGACTTCCATTAATGTATCATATGACAAGGATAGTTCTGCTATTTTTGTGTCGAATTTTGAAATACAAACAACAGCGAATGAGTCGGTTATCAATATAGAGCCGCTTTCAATCACTATCTAGACAGGAATAAAAATGGGCGGATCTTTTCAGCTGCGAAGGCAACAAGATATTGTGGCTCAAATGATCGGATATTTGATGGGTCACACCCCATACATAACTGATTATTCTTCTGGGTCAATAGTTCGTTCCCTTTGCGAATCCATAGCTGAAGAAATGTATTCTCACAATGTTGCGTTTGCCGAAGGAATTTCCGAAGCAATTACCACATCTGTCAAGCAAGCATTCAATTTTCCGCTTCAGCAACCTCAAAATGCAACGGGTGAAATTGTATTTTATCGACAAATGTTGGCGTCACCGACAGTTCTTTATTCAAATGTATCAACTGGATTAACTTCAGGTGTGGCCGCGCCAATTTCAGGTTCGCTATACAATACTCAAGATGGTTCTAATACTGGAAGTGTTTTTGGAAAACTTGTTGGTGGATCATCATTGTATTACGGAATTTCCGGAGCAAAAAAACGCTCGAACACATCATACGAAACAGCTTCTACGGCATCAAATCTTTCTGTTCCGGCAACAAGCAATGGATCAACTATTACGCATGGTAGAATTTCTGAATTAAAATGGGAAAAATTAAATATTTATGATGAATACACCGTGTACAGATCCTCGGTAGATCCTTCACTTCTTTCCTTGTCAATTCCCATTCCGACAGATACGCTGAGCTCAGATATTCTTGGTACTTCAACGGCAATAGATATTGCATCGGGATCGTCTGGGCTTTTTGGAGAATATTTTTTCAGTGTATCTGCAAAAGATACTTCAGAACTTGTCTCAACTGGAAGTAAACCCTTTCCCCTTATTCTTGTAAATCAGACTGGCAATATTTCAAGCTTGGCAATACCAAATGCAAATGGATATCGTTTTTACAGATCAGTCATTGCTCGTCCTATTGCATCAACATTTTCTCTTTCGGCAGCATCAGGAGGAAGTTTATCTGCATCAAATTATTATTATAAAATTGCCGGAGTAAAAAATTCCACGTATCTTGGACCCGTTACTGACGCCAAAACTGTCGCAGTAACTTCTGGACAACCTTCTGTGAATATATCCTTTGGGCTTGTATCTGACGCCTCCACATATAGAATTTACCGATACACCACATTGCTTCCGCCGGTGAAATCATTTCTTATTAATCTTGATTCTGGTGGAAACGGTGTGTACGCAAGTGCATTTATTCGACCAGTTCTTGCCACTCCGACATCTGCGGCCTCAGCAACAGGACTCCCCGCTGGCACATGGACGTATCGAGTTGCTCCAATATTTTCCAGTACAGATTTTGGACAAATTATTGGAATTTCTTCAAATTCAATATCAATAACAAACACAAGTAATCAAACATTTACCATTGCTTGGTCATGGGGTACATCTTTTGTAAAATATAATGCTTCAAATGCACCAATTACTCCAATAACAAAAGTTCGAGTATATCGAAAAGTTACCAATGCCCTCGTGTCTAGTTTTACCGGATCTATCTCTGGAACAACATTGACTGTTACTGCTGCTCCCACATCTCCAATTGCCATTGGGCAGACGCTAAGCAGTACCGCAACAGGAACGAATGTTTTAAGTGGCACAAAAATTACTTCACAAAAGCCTCTTAACGAATCAGGATTTAGCGGAGAAGTTAGTGGAGGAATTGGGCGATATACCGTAAGTTCATCACAAAGCTCATCACAAACTGTTACCAGTCGACCCATGACCGCAACTGTTTCCAGTTCTCAATGGGCTTACAAAGATATTGATTCAGCAACAGTGGCTACAACGAGTTTTGCCGATTTGAATAATACTGGCGAATGGACTGCAGATCAATATGTCAACGATGCTGCGTTTCCATCAAGTCCAATAATTACGTACAATGATACTGGGTCATTAGGCGAAGACATAGCATGGCCGTATGACAATTACCCAATGCAAAATTCCTACTATGTTGACAGTTCAACAAATGTTGTTTTCTGGACAGATTCGGTTGTTCAGCAAAACTCCATTGTGTGGCCATATGTTCACAAGATAAACAATTTTTCTACGACGGTTTCCGCCGCAACATTGATTGCTTCCAAAGCAACCATTCTTGAGGCTACCAATCCGGCAAAAACTCTATATGTATCAGTTGACACTGGAGAAGTGCCTATTGTCGCGGCAGATTATTACGCAACGTGGCCGACAATAAATAACGCGCAGTCTGTTGAAGGCGCACTTTCCATTCCTGCAGGAACAAGGGTATCCGTTCCGGGCACATACAAGATTTATGAAACACTTTCTACCACGCTCATGCCTATTGATTCTTCTTCTCAAACGGCAACGGCTTCTTGCGTATCTGCCGGAATTATTGGAAACACTGCCATAGGATCAGTAACAAATATTGACACCAATGTCTATGGAATAGCTGCGGTTACAAATTTGAAAGCATTTACAAATGGAAAAAATCTTGAAACAGAACAAGAATGGAGAGTTCGTTTTCAAAAGAACATCAAGCAGCTTGCAAGAGGAACCTTAGATTCTCTGGAAGAAGGTGCAAAACAGGCGTACATTGCTGATGCAAATGGTATTGTGACTGAACAGATTACAAAATCATTTGCGTATCAGGAAAGCGCTAGTTCCACTGCGGTCTATGTGGCAAATCAATCGGGATATGCCCCTTCTTCAGAAATTCTGTCTGAAACCGAAAAAATACTTACAGGATACACAACATCTGACGGCGTAAGATATCCCGGATACAAACCTGCCGGAATTCCGATAACTGTTCGTTCGGCAGTTTTTTCTCCAGTTGATATCACTGTCAACGCCACTCTTTCTACCGGATACAAAATATCAACACTTTCTACTGCCATAGAAAAAACTGTTGAGTCGTACATTATGTCGCTTGATATTAGTGACGGATTTGCTGTTCCGGTGCTTTCCCAGTCAGTTTTGTCTGTGGCAACAATTACTTCTGGCTCATATTCTTCATCAACACTTACTGTAACAGAAAAAAGTGGAACATTATATATTGGGCAGCAATTAACAGGAACAGGTGTACCTTCAAACACTGTTATTTCAAATATCATTTCGAGTCCCGGCTCACTTCCGTCAGTGAGTAATCCTTGGACATACACTGTGTCAAAGTCTCTTGCCTCAGGGACTACTGTCATTCCAACAACTACATTTCCAATTACCGCCAGCGTAACTTCACTTTTTTCTTCTGCGGCCGGAATTCCTCTGTATCAAACGGACGGATTTGCGCAATATCAAGTTGTCTTGGTAAACGTAAATGGACAAAAAAGCATTCCTTCTAATACGTTGCAAATTTCGAATGTTCCTTACAATTATAATTACATTCCTATTCAGTGGACTGTTCCTGCCGGAAGTTCTTCTGCATTACTTAATGCCGAAGTGCTTCGTTGGAACGTAGGAACTGCAACATGGAAACTTCTTGCAACCGTTTCGGGCACAACAACAAGTTTTATTGATACCAACATTTCTGCGCAAAATGATTACTCATTTACAACAAGTACACGAACAGTGTTTCAGAAATCCGCACTTGTTCAAAAACTCATGAGAATTCCCGGAATTGTGGCAGTAAAGGTATACGCATCATATGATTCTGCAGACAACGAAGTAATTGTTCCTAATGTGGGAAGCATTATCTCTCTTGGCTCGTTGACGGTGAGATAAATGGCAACAGTAACGTCCTTACCGTATAACACCTCCATACTTGACAGGCTTTTCTCCCATATGCCCGGTTCATTTGCGCGGGACGCATACGAAAATGACGCCATAGATTTATTCTTTAAAAATGGATCTGGGTCTTTAACCCATGTTCCATTTACGGTTGTGGTAAAAGATGGAATTCTGGAAATGAGCGCAACGGGAGTTTTCCGTGTTGTAAAAGTGTTGAAAAATTACACCATTCAAGGTTTGGTCGACGAAATAAATTCCGAATGGAATCCTGTTGCTGGCGGCGTGTCGGCAAGTGTCTCGTCGGGAATATTTTCCTATGGATCGACACTGCTTGCTTCAACGCTGATGGAAGGTAGCATGCTTGTTGGTTCTGCAGGCTTTACTTGGCCACAATTTACCAGCAATAATTTTGCCCTCATGATGACCATTGCTCTTGTCATGAAAGAAAATATTGACAATGTTCACAACGCTCTTGTGCAAACTGATCAGCATTCTGCGACCAGCGAGTGGCTTGACTATTGGGGTAACGTTCTTGGTGTGCCAAGATTGTATTCAGAAATTACGAATGATACGTACTACAGAAACAGAATGCAGAGAGAAGCTGTTTTGCCAAAAGTAAACAATAATGCCATGGCAAATATCATCGAGGGTGCCATTGGATCTGCAACATCTGTTGTGGACGGAGGTCAACCGTTTCTTCTTGTTTCTCCTCAGGACAGAGAAACAACAGAAAGCAAACTTCCGAGCATTGTTGCTGGTGCATCTCTCAATGCGTACGAACTTGGGCCAAGCACTGGAGCAGGAACATTTATTGTTCGAGTTTCAACAGAAACGCTTACTCAAGATCTTTATTCCTATATATATAGCATGACAAGCAAATACAAACCGGCAGGCGTGTCTTTCACCATCACAAACGTCTGATGCGTATTGTATAATTGATATACTGTAGTCGTTCGAAAAACAGGAGAATGATGTGAAGCCAGTAAATAGCAATCTTGGAGCAGCGGGTAGCCGAGTAAGCCGCGTTTCAAGCATTTCATCTTCGCAGGCGTCTATTGATTCTGTTGTTTTTCAACAAGGAAAAAGCATTCTTGATTTTGATTTAAATGTTACACAAGATGTATTAAAAAATTCCATAGAAAGTCTTGCAAGAAGTATTCTTTCAAAATCAGGTTTTTTGAAAGCAATCACCATAACATCTTCGTATGCTTCTCCAAATGTTACAATTTCCATTCCTCCCGTTGATGTTGCGTTGCTTGGAAAAATAGTACGATTGTCATCTTCATCTGCCACTGGAACTATTACTTCCACTGCTAACGTTTCATCAGGTGCGTTTTTTTGGATAGAGCTTTGGTATCAGGAAATTATTCCAGACGGAACAACCGAAGCTGGAAAAATTAATGTAATTAAAACTTATGGATATGCGGATGGAGAAGGAGACGGATCTTCTCTTACAAACACAATGAAGGATCCTACGTTTAACGCAGAAACAACTCGACGAATTCAGTTGAGATGGAGAGTAAGATCTGCGCAAACTACAAGCTCTAATTTTACCAACACAGCCATAACTGCAATGGGCGGAAAGGACGCTAGTGTAACTGGTTATAATTTTTATCTTTCAAATTCATATGTATCAAGTGTAGACACGACGCTTAATGCTGCTTCGATCAAAAATAGCTTACTGGAATATTCTCTTCTTGCTGATTCTGGAGTATATGTTACAGGAAGAGGAAATGATACTGACGCATTAGCATTAAACACGGTTGATGGACGTGTGTATGCTTTTTCCCTTTGTACCGTAGCGGCAAATAGCCCCACCACAGTAACAAACACTTACAGTCTGGTTGGGGCCACAACATCAGGTGCCTTGACTGGTTCAAGTGCCACTATCGGTAATTTGAATATTTCTTCAGTAAACTCTGCAACAACGTTGTCTATTGTTGATACTGGAGCAAATAACACAAATATTGTTCTTACTCCAGCAAACTCAGGATTTGTTTCCGGTCCCAATTTTCAATTAAGTGGAGATGGTACGGCATCAGTTCCCGCATTGAGATTTTCTTCATCAACAGGAACTGGACTCTATTACACTTCCACAAGTTCCGTTCCTGAATTAAATATTTCAACAGCTGGAACGGAACGTCTCAAGATAAATGCAACTTCCTTGACCGCCTCAGGCAACATTCTTGCGCAAGCTTCCAATGCCTATATTCGAATTGGCGCAGGATCGACCAGCGACGCGACCTCCGGCGAAAGCATGATCACCAAACTAAACGCGATTGCGTTTCGATCCGCAAATGTCACAATTACTGGAGGATCAATTACCGGAACGTCGATAAGCGGCACAATAGCCGCGGTTGCAAAAACAAATTTTGCTATTGCTGCCGATATAAATTACAATGCTCCCTCTACTGCTACTTTAATTTTAGCAAGCAATACTATTAGTAATAATGCTAAAAATGGAATAGTATTTATTCCCGGAGAAAATACTACATTTACCTCATCATATGATGATAATTATTTGTATCTTAAAATAACTACAGGAACATCACTTTTTGAAGCAGCTTCTGGATCTTCCATTACTCCCGCGGACTATGTTGGCAAGCCTAGTGATGCATGGTCCGAAGGAGTTTCTACTCGTCCCGCACGAAGAGATCATATTCACAAAAGAGAAGGATACGCAGTAACGACCGTCGGTGTTCCGACTTCTCTTTACACAACGTTGAATGATACGGCGCTTTTGGGATCTGCAACTACAGTTGCTCGGGGAGATCATACGCATACGCTTGGTTCATATATTCCCGCAATAGGAATTGGATCAGCAATAACTTCGGCATTGACCAGTGTTCTTGAGGTTACGGGAACAGTTAGCGGCACCGCTGGACATTTGACCATCAGGGACTCTGCAACAAACGCGGCAAATATTGGCGGAAAATTGTCCTTTGCCGGTGTTGATTACGCTACTGCTACCACTTTCCTGTCGTATGGATCAATCGGAATATACAGAGAGGCAACCGGAACAAACAGTACGTATGCGTCGTTTGTTACGCGATCTGCCGCAAACTTGAATGAGTCTCTTCGTTTGTACAAGAATGCATCGGCAAGAATATCCACGACTGCCGCCGATTACGCTGCTGCTCCTGCCGATGGATCCATTGAGGTGGAAAACGGCGCAATTGCAAAATATTTCAAGGCTTCAGCATTTTTAATTGACACAGGAGTTTCAACGGGTGCCAGTAGATTCATTGGATCCGTTGCAGCAAAACCAACCACAACCACAAACGTTGTTTCCGGAGACTTTGTCATCGATACAACCGGAAACATTCATGTGTATTCCGGAACCGCATGGCTTACCGCAGGAATATTGACTACTGCTGCAAATAGCTGGACGGGATCTCAGCAATTTGGCGCAAATAGAACATGGGCAGAAACAAGTGGCCTTACCAATACCGCTTCTGCCATAAACATGAGTTCGTACAACATTACTCTATCGGCAGCTCAAGGTTCAGACTCGGTACGAACCATGCATGTTGGTGCAAATGTTGTCACTTCCGTGATAAATGCAACCACAGCAGTTGTGGCCAGCAAGTTGTACGCAATCACCACTGTTGGAAGCGCAACAAACTGGGGCGCGGTTGGAGCGTCAGGAACAGTTGCTCTGTATCCAACAGGAACAGCCTCTACTGTAGATTATTTTACCGGAATAGCGGGAACGTTGAACGGGAGTCCGGTAACGTCACGTGTTACCGAATTATTTCCCATATTGATTGCGTCGGCGCAAGATATCGAAGGGCCTCCCAGCTCTGCTGGATATTCATACATTATTAATTCCTATGGTCTTAGAATTCTTGCAAAATCCGCATCAATAAATACCTATCCCATATCGGGCACCTCTGCCTACGGATTACAAGTTGGCATTCCGACAAAAGCGTCAGTTGTATACGGAATACACATTCCCACTTCGGTTGCAACAAACAGTTTGTCTGCCTATGGGCTACATGTTACTGCTCCAACTGGCGCTGCAAATAATTATGGCATTTATGTTGCTTCAGGATCCGTCGTGCTTGCGGATGCTACCGCATCGACAGGTTCAACATCTGGGGCCCTTCAGGTAGCCGGTGGCATTTATGTTGGAAAAGCTTCGATTTTTGAAGAATCCATATCTGTCAAGGGAATAAAAATTGGAACAGGTTCTGCAGCAACCGGAACCGTTTTTGGAAAAACTGCCGGGAATTTGACTGGTAATAACAATACTGCAATTGGAAACGAATCACAATTGCAGAGTGGTGCAAGCGCAACAGGATCTCAAAACACCTCTGTTGGTTCAATTACCCTAAAAGCACTTTTGACTGGTAGTGACAACACTGCAATTGGATTTTCTGCGGCAACTTCTCATCTTGCATCAAATGCAACAGCGGTTGGGTCGCAAGCACTTTTGTCAAGCACAACGGGAGATGCAAACACTGCCGTTGGCGCAAGTAGCCTTCGAAGTGTTACTACAGCAGCAAATAATACTTCTATTGGTTTTCAAGCACTGTATTCTGCAGTTACAACAGGCACAAATACCGCAGTAGGATCAAATGCCCTGTATGCCGCTACCGGAGGAGGAAACGTTGCTCTAGGATATTTTGCAGGAAAATATGAAACTGGAAGCAATGCATTCTATGTAGACAATCAAGATCGCACAGATGCTACAGGAGATAAAGCAAAAGCATTGTTGTATGGAACATTTGCAGCCGCTGCGGCGGATCAAACACTCAAGATTAACGCAGGAACAGTTACTGTTCTTGGAAAAATCAACGGACTGACATTGACTGCTGCAACCACAGGCTTCACCGTTGCTGGTGGAGCCACAACAAAAACTCTTACTGTTTCAAATACCATAAAGTTTGCGGCTGGAGCAGATGACAAAACCTTTACGTTTCCTGACGCCGATGACACGGTTGCAACTCTTTTGGCGACGCAAATTCTTTCTTCCAAAACTCTTTCATCTCCTTTGGTAACCACTGGACTCACTTTGCAAAAAATCTTGAACAATACTGCACTGACTACTGCTCCGGGCACAGACAAGGTATTCTTGTACGTAAAAACAGATACTGCAGGAATCTTGAATCTGTACTATCAATCCGGAGGAAGTGCCGGAGAGTTTGCGCTTACCTCTTCAACGCCGGGGTTTATTGCCACTGACGAAGGACTGGTTCTAAGTTCTTCTGGTGGCGGAGGAGGAGGTGGCGGTGGGGCTTCAGTTTCATCAGCAAATACATGGTCAGCAGAACAAACATTTGCTCCGGTTATTTTTCAAAATTACACAACGGCCCCCGCTGCCCCCGGAGGAAGCAATGTAAAACTTTATGTAAAAAATGGAGCACTGTATTACAAACTGGGTGCAAGTGATACAGAAAATCAACTAGCCGCAGGAAGCGGTGCCGCTACTGGAATTGAAAATATATTTGCGCAAAAACAAACTTTTACTTTAGGAATTGCGGCTAATGCAGCATCTACGTTTGCCGGATTGCTTACTGTATCTTCTGGCGGAGCATCAATTACTGGAAATACTGCAATTACCGGAACGCTTAGTTCCTCAAATTCATTATCAGTTGCTGCTGGTGGAGCATCAATCGTTGGAATCAGCACATTTCAGACAAATGCGTCTTCCGCAACCTCTTCTTTTGTGTCACATGACATTAGAGCAACTGATGCCAGTTCTACAGCAAATATAGTAAAAACTGCCGTTTCCATTACCTCGTCTGGAGCATGGACAGGAACGAGTGCTGTCGGTCGTGCATTATATGTCACCGCCACTGGAGCTACTACCAATTACGCGGCAATTTTTGAAGCAGGATCAGTGGGAATTGGAACGACAACTCCAACCGCTCAACTTCATATGTCCACAGGTGTTTCAAAATTTGGCAGTACAAATACATACACAAACACCTCTTCTCATGTATTTTCTAATTCATTATCAATAGAATCAGGTTCTGGCGGTGCAGTTGCCATAAATACGTATTATGATAGTAACGCCTCATTATGGAAATATTCTTCACCGGGCTATGGATGGCGTATTCAGGAATCCTCAGGAGATCTGATTTTTAGTTCTGCAGGTTATACCACAAGCGCTCATGGCACATCCGCAACACTTTCCGAGACAATGCGAATAAATAACGCAGGTGGATTAGTTGTTGCCAAGGGCGGACTGACTGTTACTTTGGGTGGGTTGACCGTTTCCGCAGGCGGACTGATTGTTACTGCTGGTGGAATTTCAATTGGAGGAAATTCGACAATTACTGGAACACTTGGCGGTCTCACTGGACTTACTGTTGCAAGTGGTAACATTACGGTTTCCACAGGAAACATTATCGTGACTAGCGGCAATGTAGGAATTGGAACAAATCCTTCGGTAAAACTTGATGTAGCAGGAACGGTTCGTCTTAATGGCACAACTGCTGGAAGCAATTACACAGAACTAAAATCTGCCTCTGCTCCAGAAACAAACGTAACATACACGTTACCTGCATATACTCCAGTTGCAGGACAATATTTACAATCTGATGCAAGCGGCAATTTAACTTGGGTAACAATTCCAACGGTTGGTTACTCTCGGTCATTTTTATTTATGGGCGCATAATATAAATTATGTATAATACACACAGCAAGAAGGATATTTGCAATGGCTGAAATACCGAAGCGTCTTGGCACCACCACAGCGACCAGCGCCACAACCGTGTTTGAAAGCAGCAGTGTGGTATCATCATACACGGTAGTGTCGTCAATTGTGATTGCCAACACGTCCACGACGGCATACACATACAACGTCAGCACGTCAACGACCACCAACTTACACGGAGCGTACATCGTGGCCGGTGCCACGATTGCGGGCAACGATAGCGTGATCCTTGTGGCTGGCGTGTGCCTCGATCCGACTAACCGATTCCTCGTAGCGCATGCGTCCAACGCAGCCGTCCACATTACCGCATACGGGGTGACCGGGCCGTGAGTGTGTCAAGTGCGTCTAAATCAGGATTAAGTGGTGCCAAAACACGCAAGATAAGTCTAGGAAGTAAAGCAGCAATAACTACGACAGGTAGTCCTACGTTAACAACGGCGACCGTTAACGGAGAGTTTTGTGATATATATACGTTTACTGCTACCGGAAGTGCAACTATTACCTCCAGCACAATGATATACGGAACGGTATTGATGGTCGGTGGAGGTGGTGGTAGTCAGGCAAGTATAGGGGGTGCCGGAGGTGGCGGTGGTACTCGTGAGCATCCAGTCCAGTTTACTACGACTACCATAGACATAGTCGTTGGGGCTGGAGGTGCGGCCCTAACTAACGGAACGGCATCGTCCGTAAGCACATACAGCGTGAACGGAGGCAACACCGGAGTTGGTGGGACTGGAGGTTCGTCTGGAAACGGTTATGCGGGTTCCGCCGGTCAGTTCAACACGGGCGGGGCAGGTGCCGGGGCTGGTGGTGTGGGGACACTCCCAACAGCAAATCCAGCAAGTCAAGGTGGCGTTGGCGTGTTTTCGTCGATCAACGGTACGTCAACTGAGCGGGGTGGTGGCGGGGCAGGCGGATATGGAGGGGCAAGTGGCGGTGGCGGTATAGGAGGTACGATCTACACATTATCGGGGTCTCCGGGAATTGCAAACACGGGCGGTGGCGGCGGTGCTGGCGTCTCTGGTGTCGCGATTGGACAGCCCGGCGGATCAGGCGTCGTCATCATCGCGATACCGAGGGGATAACGATGGCACATTACGCTGAGATTGACCAAGATAATAAAGTCATTCGTGTGCTTGTTGTAGCGAACGACGTGATAACCACGCCGGATGGCACTGAGGATGAGGCGTTGGGCAAGACGTTTTTGTCCGACCTACTCGGAGGCACGTGGGTGCAGACCAGTTACAACGGGCGCATCCGCGCACGATACGCCGGACCGGGGTACGCATACGACGCGGTGCGGGACGAGTTCGTGCCGCCGGACTGGACGCTGATCGACGGCGTGTGGACTGCACCGCCCGTGCAACCACTGCCGTGAAGAAAGGAACATAATTCATGCCTACCACCTACAAGAGATTAAACGCAGTCGTACCGACTACTGCCGGAACAGGAAATGTAAAAGTTCTTTATTCCGTTACTGGAAGTGTGACAACTGCCGTAGTTAGCACTGTTGCGGTTTGCAACAGAACTAATGTAGCTCAAACATATCGATTATGTCTTAATAGTTCTTCAAGTAGCACTGTCTTTGAAGATGCAGGATATATTGCTTACGAATCCACTGTTCCGGCAAATGATACTGTTTTTATAACCACCGGAATTACTTTGACAACCGCAGTTCCTCATTTGTTATTTTCTGCCAGTTCACTGAGTGTTTCCTTCAGTGCTTTTGGAGCGGAGCTATCATAAAATGACCATTAAAACATTATCTGTTTCAAATGTCAATGCAAACTCAAAAACAGAGTATCCATACGGATTGACTGTTTCATTAAAACCAAACGTAGGAACCGTCGATCCCTCAATGACAATTCAGTCATTTGCGTCTGGTTCTGTCGTCGCTCAAAGACTTATTTCCGATGCGTACGGAGTTACTTTTGCCTCCGGAACATTATCATCTGTAAATACAAGTACAAAAACAGCAACTATTACAATAACAAGCTCTGAATCTTTTGATACAAATAAAATTTTTGCAGGAATGTTTGTCAAGTGTGTTGACGGAATTACAAATGGTGCGGTTTTAAATACTTTTTCCGCCGCTTCCTCTGCTTCTGGGGTTGGAGCAAATGGAGATTATCTTCAAGTTGTAAGTACCTCTGGAAGCACATCCACATCGTTGGTTATTAATGTACGATGGGATGGTTTTGGAACTGTTACAACCGCCTCTACTGCTCCATCAGTTGGAACAACCGGCGCTCTCGGCACAATTACTTTAAGCAGTGTTGTGGAAAAATGGGGACCAAGCCTTCTTCTTTCTTCACGAGCAACCACTGGTACGGGTGCGCCGACACTTGTTGATATTGGATGGATTACTTCAGGATTTCTTACCACAGGCTCGGCGTCAAATAGTTCTTTTTCTTTTTGGGCCAGAAATGCAGGTCAAATAACCGAGCGACTTCGAGTTACCAACGCAGGATTGTCTGTCATCGGATCGGCAACAGGAGGCGTTGCTCCAAGATCATTCATTCCTGCGGCAGCTTTTGTTCCCGACACAAGCAATGGGCCAGCACTTGCTCTTGTAACTGGAATTTATGTTCAGCAATTTACCGCAACAACTCAGGTTTGTTACGCGTATCTACCAGCTCCAATTAATTGGACTGGAACTTCCATAAAAGTTGCCATATATGGAACTGACGGAACTTCTACTAGTTGGTCAATTGATATTGTTGGCGGTTCGCCAAGTACAACTTTTACAAATCCATTGGCAAGCGTTGCTAATGTTGCCTCAAAAGGATCTTCTCTTGATGTTTACACGGAAAGTGCTTTTTCCTCACTTGTTGCAAACTCAGGATATACTTTGCCACTACCCGGAGTAGGCATCATGTTTCGCATCAAGGCTGCTGGCGTTACAGCTTCAAATGTTGCAGTTTTGCATGGTCTTTCAATTTTATTTCTGTAACAAAAGGAAATTTTACAAATGGCACTTGTAGTAACTTCCTATTCAACCGGAGTAGATTTTGGCACATCAACAACTGATAAGACATGGGCAGCAACAGACACTAATCCTGCTAATGACAGCATTACTTCGTATAGAGATTTAACTATTCCTGCAGGCGTTACGATGACGCTTGGTCTTCGAAGCATATTAAAAATTAGCGGAACATTGACGGTTGCAGGAAAAATTCTTGGCTCACAAACAGGAGCAGGAGCAGGACAAGGGTCAAACGGTACGGGCGTTTGGTGGTTTAAACGTCAAAATAGCTCAGGAGGAGAAACAACAAGGAATGTTGGCGATGGAGGTGGTGGAGGCGGACATCTTCAAGCGGGAGCATGGGTAAAAGATGTAAATAACGAAATGGGTAATTTTGGAGCCAATCAAACCGCAGGAGGATCTGCATATAACAACGTTTCTTCTTTAACTGCTCAAAACGGTTTTTCAGCAATGCTTCAGGCTGGATCAAAAGGTGGAACCGGAAAGGTATACAGCGGAGGTGATCAAGCAACTGGCGGAACCGGTGTTGCCGGATTTGGTGGTGGCTGTTTCAAAATTATGGCAAAAGAAGTTATTGTCAATAACGGAGGAAGAATAACTGCATGCGGAGAATCAGGATACAGTGGAAATGGAAGTAGTGGAGCTAACGCGGGAGGAGGCGGAGGTGGCGGAAGTGGCGGAACTGTTTGGATTATTGCAGGAAGACTTCAAGGACAAACTGGTGGAAAAATTGATGCCGACGGAGGCAGCGGAGGTAGCGGAGGAGTTGGAGATCAAGGAACAAACGGCGTAGGTGGAGGAGGCGGATCCGCAGGATTTGTTCGTTTGGATGTTGGACTTTTTGGATCGATAGTTCCATCAACAACAAGCATATCGTATGTAAGCTCGGGGTTGTTTTCTCAAAATGTATCAACCTCCACTAACTCATATCAAACAACAGGAAATTTAATAACTGCGGTTGACGACACAACCGGACCTACAATAGGAACTCCGGTTCTTTCTTTTCCAAATGGAGCAGGTCAATATCAAAATCAAATTGTTACTGTTTCAATAAGTGATTCTCAAACGTCAGTAAATACTCCTTCTGTGTCGTTTCAAACAGTAAGCGGAATAAATTCAGGAACAGTCTCAACATCTTTTTCAGGCGGAACTGCAACATTTACTGTTTCAAATCAAACAGGAAGCGGAACGGCAAGATTAATTATTTCAGCAACTGATCAAGCAGGAAACAGTACTAGCGTAAATTCTTCTGCATGGACTATTGACAATACCGCACCACAAAATTATGTTCCTTTTTTTGGTTCAGGAACCACAGATTGGATTCTTGATGGAAGAACACCTCCTGCCGGATTGACATTAAGCGGAACCACATACACAATAACTGCCGCAAGTGATCCGACGCAATCCTACTCTTACGAATTAAAAAATTTGACAATTGCATCTACGTATTATTTGCTTTGGAGAGGATCATTAACATTAAAAATTAATGGAACCTCTACTATTAACGGAACTTTGGGGTATGGAAATTATCGATCATCAACTGGGCCTACTGGAGCAGTTTACGGAACTATAAATGGTGGGGGGGGCGGAAATGGCGGTGATGGAGGAGGAAACAACAGCACTGGTGGTTCCGGATATGGGTTTACAAGTGCTGGAGTCTGGACTACAGTAACTAATGGCGGCGGAGGAGGAGGGCCGAATGCAGGAGGAGGAGGAGGGCATGCGTATCGAATTCCCAGCGCTACTGCTGATCGTACTGCAGCAATATCAAATGGCGTCTCCGTTGGTGCTGGAGGTGGCGGTGGAGGAGGATGGAACAGAGGCGGTGGACAAGCTTCCGCAGGTGGAGGCGGACTCATCTTGTATGCGCAAACATTGACGGGAACTGGCATTGTTGATGTTTGCGGTAGTGCAGGAAAAGCTGGAGACAGATATGATTCAAGCTCTTCAAATCCGGGTCCATGGGAAAGTGGTGGAGGAGGAGGCGGAGGCGGCGGTGGGCATATCATCGCATTAATTGGAACAAACAATTCCACCACATTACGCTTTGCAGCGCATGGAGGTGCTGGCGGAGATTATGCTTGGAATCACGGCTATCCTACTTCAAGTGGATTAGGCGTATCAGGAACAAGCGGATATATTCAATATTATTACTCTTCTGGATCGACTCCTTTGTTTGCTCTTGGTCCAACTTCTGGTGCAATTACAACATCGGCAACTACTTTTACGTTAGATTCAACAATTCCTGCTACTGTAAGCGATAATCAACCTGCAGCAACATCTGCGTTGCTAACTTCTTCTTTTCGAAAAAATAACGCAAGTCAAACAATAACTATTGTTTATAGTAAACAAATGACAAATTCTGAAGTAAAAATAACCATAACGGGAGAGCAATCGGTTGCTCAAACAACAATGACTGCAGGTACGAATAATACCTATACATACACACATGTCAATACAACAGGAAATGGAGTGGTAAATTATTCCATTGTAGGAAAAGATCTTCTTTTGAATCCGGCACAGACAATAAGCGGATCATGGATTCTTGACAATACTGCTCCCGCAACTACTTCTTCTATTGCTCCGTCAAGAGCATATTTTTTTCCGGGAGAAAACATTACCTATTCTGTTGCAGTTACTGAATCAAACAATCTTTTGACAACTCCGTCCATGGTAATAAACAAAGGAACTGGATACGCTGGACCGGATCCTTCTGCGGCAACTTTATCATTGTCGTCATTTGACGGAACATCCGTGTATGGATATCAATCTTCCGTACAATTACCGTTTGGAGTAGGATCAATCAATGCATCAGTAACCGCAACAGATGTGTCTGAAAACTCGACAACCACTGCAAATCTTTCTCCTATAAAAATTATTCCCCCATCTGGATCTTTCTCTTATTAGGATTGACGTTGAAAAAATTGTGCTATACTCAATATGTCGCCTGATGCGACAAGAAAGGACAGCTTGATGACTACTCGCGAAAAAATTGCCTTGAATGGAAAGGCGTCAGTACAGGAGGTCACCAATTTGATGAGCGATATGGAGAGCACAATGATTATTGATGGAGTTGCCAAGGAAGTTGATGAGGCACCGCCAACTGAGGGAACAGGACAGGAAGTGCCGTACGAAGATTTTGTTGACATCCTTGCTTCAGGAAAGTATTCCGGAGAGTTGTGGGCCGAGCTTGAACGAGACAAGATTCGCGCTCAGGTTGAAGTTCGTTTTGCGTCGACTCGAAACAACGAGCAGCGTCTTACGGCCGCAACTGAAAAGCTGAACCGGCTTGTTTCGGAGCAAAATGCCCTTGAGGAAGAATTTCCTTCGGCAAAGATGTGGGGCAAGTTCTTCATCAGTAGCGAGGCGGTCACTGCCAAGCAGGCGGAGAATAACACTCCCCGCTAACTTGCGGCAGAAAATTCATGGAATCCCCGCCCTTGTGCGGGGATTTCTTTTTTATCAGCCTTTTTTTTTCCAACCATTTTGTCATAATTGTCAGTGAGGTGCTTCATGATTAAGTTACTGACAATGACTTTACAAGGTGTTTTTGGCGCTTCATCCATTTTCACTCCAGAGCAAATGCAAATCATATCATCTCTTATTGATGATATTGTTGGCGTATTTACCATTGTTGCAATATCGAGCGCAAGCATTGTGGGGCCAATGTTGCTGAACGCACTGAAAAAACGTCAGGATGTTCAAAATCATCTTGACGAGTGGAAAGCGTTGGAAATCGTTACGCATTATGCGGTGGAATCAGCAGAAAAAACGATCAATCACGGTGATAATGTTTTAAAATATGATTACGTGGCAAAAGTGCTCAATGATTACGCAAGCAAACACAAGATTCATTTTTGCACTCCGGAAATAACACGAGTGATCATTGAGTGTCATGTGCGAAATCTTTCAAATGCATCAAGGAGGAAAACAAATGTCACCACAACAAGGGAGTCTTCCTGAAAAAGTCCTGCGGTACCGGGAAATGCATGGTGCCGGTCTTGGTCGCGGACCAGACAGCAGTGAGTCCTCGTCGCTGATGGAGTTGCTTCAGCAACGAAAATCATTGCTTACTTCCTGTGAATTGCATTGGAACACCAAATTTACCGAAGAGCAACGCAATTCTCTTCTTGCGCTTCGAGAGCACTGGACAAAGCAAAAGGTACGAAATGAACACGTGATACACTATAGTGAATCGCAAATAAAAAAATGGGAGTTTATGAAATACCGGGTAGATCGTGGAGATTTTTCGGAAGACACCGTATAAGGAGGTAGTCATGGAAACAGGTGATCAGCAGATTCTCTTGAGTGCTGTGCAACAGGTTCTTCCTGCGCTTTTTGACGGCGCGGCAGTGGTTGTCGCCGCGTTGGTGGCTGTAGTGCTTCGCACAATTCATGCCAAATTGAATTCTGCAAAAAATAACGAGCAGCTTTCCTTGCTAGCTCAATACGCAGAGATTGCCGTGAAAGCAGCCGAACAAAGCATTGCAAACGGCAGTGGTGCGGAAAAAATGGCGTATGCATCAAGATTTTTGTCGGATGCCGCAAAAGCCCATGGCATTTCGGTCGTTTCGGAAGCGATGATCAGCACCGTGTTGGAATCAGCAGTATTTGCCGTCAAATCGGATTTGAAGCAACCTGAAAAGAAAGGAGAGTAATAATGTTTCCATTAGCAGAGGCAAGAGAAAGCAATCCCACCATGGGTGGATATGATTTTGGAGAATGGAGCACATATTCAAATCAGTTTCATCCGGGTCTCGATTTCAATGCCGGGGCAGGAGGTGATGGAGATATCGGCATGGCTTTGGTAACCGTATGCAAGTCGGCTCTTCGCGCCAGTGAGGAAACTGCTCGTGGATATGGCAAGCATCAATGGTGGGAAATTCTTGAAGGACCGCATGTGGGTTCATGGATTCACTATTGCCACGCAAACAGTTTTGTACATCAGGAGATAGGAACCATTGCGGTCCGTGGCGAAGTTATTGGAGAGTGCGGAAAATCGGGCGGACAACAGTTTGCGCATTTGCATTTTGAAGTCAAGAAGGAAAAGCCGCAGAACTGGGGCTATTGGGGCGGTGGATTGACCAAGGATCAGATGCTTTCCACATATACTGATCCATTGAGTTTTTGCAAAGACTATGATAATTATGTTCCTCAAGAAGAAAACAAAGGAGAATACGACATGTTGAGTGATTCAGAGAAATCCCTGATTAATGCGGTTCGAGAATTGAATTTCATTGGCAGTGCCGAGGCAGTCATCCGTCTCATGGCGGGTTTGAACGCCAACGAAACCAGTGTTGATTCTTGGATCAACGAGATTGGTGCGTTGAAAAGCCAATTGGCTCCAGCAGTAGAAGTCGAGACACCATATGATGGCGATCATCCAGAAAACGCAGTAGTTGGCGGACAATAGCTACTCAAAACAATCGCAACTTGCCCGAACTTTCGGCGTATCTCGTACTTCCGAAAACCTCCGGGCATTCTTGCGCCTGACCATGCCCAAGACCATCGAGCAAAGCAAGTCTGAGCGGTTTGGCAAATGTGCCATGCCAACATGTTTTGCGTATGGATCAGAGAATCATCCTCTTGATCTTCACCATGTTCTTCCGAGATCGCAATCAAAAGAACGTATTGATGATTTCACCAATCACTTGTATTTGTGCGGCGATTTTTTCCCCAAGAATCATCACAAGGGTATTCATGGCGAACGAACACCCGGTTGGGCCGACTGGAAACAGCTTGGCATTTTTGATGATAGCATTCCGGAAGACGCCGAACCACCCAGAGCCGCAACAGACGAGGACATTCGCCGTCTGCTACAGTATGCGTCACAGGACGTGATAGTGGCTGGCCTGCTTCGGTCGCGTCCTGCCGCGGCCATCGAGTACCTCCTCGCGCGTGGTAATATTTCTTTTACGTATATTCCAGATTCCATCCAATATAGTTATATTAAAGAACAATTCCGGGAGAGAAACGTATGGAACCCCTTGAAGAGAATATATCCGAAGATCCCGTAAAAGTTTGGTTAGAAGAGTCCATTAACCCGGCAGTTTCGGAATCAAGTTTATATCTCTACGAATTTAGCAGACTTGATCTTCGAGACATTGATAGTACTCGTGAGATGCTGACAAAGCTCATTATGTTGAATCACAAACTTGGCATTTTGTACGCTGACGCCGTTGAACTCAAGAACGAGTTTCAGACGCAATGCGATGAGATCTATTCGCAAGTCGTGTTGATGTTTGGTGGAAAAAATCCGAACACTGACGCAAAGCTGACGCAGGAATCCGTCAAGGCTGCCGGAGAGTTGGCGAGTTCAAATTTTCAAGCGTTCAGGGAATTGTTTCCGTCTGTTGCGTTGCGGCTTTCGCTGACTGTTGGTGATGAGCCTCGTCGACGGCACAACGCCGTTTCTGCAACAGCTGAAAAGCTCAAGGGTATTCAGCGCGACATTCAAGAGAGCATCAACGCGATCAAGCATATTGGAAATCGCGATCTTCAGCATGTGATTCACGGACTGTAGGCAATTTTCCGCAAACCCTTGACAACGTCTGGCCTGACACGATACTCTTCCCCTGTCGGACGCACACCACACTTACGAAAGGAAAAAACATGCCGTGTCACGACATTCTCGTACAGACCTCAATCCTAGAGGCAAACCAGAAATGGATCGACCTTGCGGAGGACTTCTGGAAAGCTGAAGTCTCCATGCTGGGTCTTGTTGTCCCTGCCGGTTTCAACGCCACTGCCGTTCCTAGCCGTCGCAGTTATGACGATCTGTCCACCTCGCTTGCGTTGATGGGATTGTCAAGTCTCTCGGCAGACCAGCAATCCGTTTTCAAGACCCGATACGAGCAGGCGTATGTGGCAGCTCAGATCTTTGCTGCTCTTGAGGCTGATGGCTATCAGATGACCGCTGATTTCACTACGGACTACGAGGGCATGTGGAGCATCGAGGCGAGAGATCTTGCGAGAAACGCCACCATCGGCGTCAAGCTGTATCACACTCTTGAGTTTGATATTGACTTTCTTGATGCCTCTCATTCGCCGGACGTGTGGTTGACTGGTGGCGAATTCGGCAGGGTGCTGGAGTTTCTGAAGCGTCAGGGTCTTGGCGTGGATGTGCTCAAGCTCGATGTGGACGAAGACGCACGACGCGCTCTCGCCACGCAACTGTACGCTTAAGGAAACGACAATGGTTACTCTTACGAACGAACTGGCAGCTCCGCGTCCCGAATGGCTTTCCAAGATCATGCGGACGTACACCAATGGCGAGGCGCATGCGTTTCTGCTCTACGGTCCCGGCGTCAACGACTGCGATGCTTCGTCCACGTCCCTTCACGGAAACCTGTATCACATCTTTGGAAGCAAGTCTGTGGAGAACAAGCCATCCCGTTTTGACTTCGACATTGTTGTTCGATACGACAGAAACCTTGGATTTCGCTTTCTTGGGTATTCCGAAAAGATCATCAAGGATCGTGAGCTTTTCAAGTCGCTCGTCGAAGGCGCAAAAAGCGATGTTGAGTCAGGAAGCATCTCTTCCATTCGTGGCGGACCCTCGTCCATTCAAAGTCCCGCAGCGGCGAAGAGCGATATTCTTGATCGCGCCAAAAGTCCGGCTCAGGCATTGCGATTACTGAACGAGGCGCTTACGCAAGCAGAGGTTCGTCTTTGTGTGATTCTTGACGAAATTCAGACATTGTGTCCGCGTGGTGATTGGGCAACCATTGGCGACAACACCACCAACGCGATTCTTGCTCTTTCGGCATGGGGACTTGACTTCGAAAATGTCGGAGGACTTGGCCGTCAATTCTCGAAGAAACGCGGAGGACACATTATTGTTGGTGTCTGTTCTGACAAATCAGAAGTACATCCGAAAATATCCATGGGAAGTTCGCAATCGGGGTGGGTTCCGGTCAATGTCGGATTTCCCAATCCTGCCGAACGAGAATTTTACATTCGGCAGAGTGTGTTGACCGAAAAGTACTTACAAAGGGTTTCCATTGATTTTGGCTCCGAATCAGCGAACGAAGATCCGGCCGCATGGCTGGCTGGCGCAACTGGCGGATTGTCCATCCGTGCCATTGAGGATATTCGCCTGAATGGAGACCGTCATCGAATTCTGGATCGTTCAATGGTTCAGCACCGGATCAATCGTTCGATCAGTGAGCAATTCGAAGGACAGGGCGGAAGTGATTACCTTCAGGTCATCAATCCGACGCACGGATTGCGTGACTATGGATTTCCCGATTATCTCGTTGAGTACATCGAGTGGTTTGTTCGCCAGTTTCGTGCAAAGAAATTGCGCAATGCAAACATTCTTGAGGTCGGGCCTCCCGGCACCGGCAAGTCCATTCTTGCGTACGCCATTGCGCATGAATTGGGATTCAAGTGCGTTCACTGGTCACCAGCCCTGACGCAATCGAAATGGGTCGGAGATTCCGAGAAGCAATTGATGCAAGTGTTGAATTGGGTCGAGGCAAATCTTCCCTGCATGATGTTTGTGGATGAAATTGACGTAGCATTAACGTCTCGTGATGGCGGGTCAATTGATACGTCAGGAGTCGGATCCAAAATGCTTTCGATTCTCATGCCATGGTTGGAAAAAGAGGAAGTCAAGGGAAACCTGCTTCTTGTTGGTGCCACAAACCGTGCCGATAATATTGATGCGGCAATGCGTCGACGGTTGCAGACAGTCATTCCGGTTCTGCCTCCTGTCACTCCGGAAGACCGCCGTGCGGTACTGGAGAATGTTCTTGTTCGCGAACAGGGCATCGATATGGCTCAGGTGGAAGTTCCCGACGAGGTTGTTGCTGACGGAGCCACCAAGTGGTACACGCAGGCAAATCTCAGCATTCTTGCGGAGAAAGCTGCGTCGATTGCATCGCGCAAGGACGAGTCGTTTTCCGATAATGTTGCGGAGTACTTGCGCCATGCGGTACGATCCTATCGCGTCGACACGGTGCGTACCGAGAATTTGTCCTACTTGGCAGCTTCTCAGGCCAGTGACACCGACCTATTGCCGCCGGGTTTCCAGATCAAGCAGCAGGCAGAAATCAAGCAAATACTGAAGGATGAGACAGAATACGACAACGTCGGACCGTTGCAGCGCGTCATTCGATAACACATTCTTACAAGGAGCAATGAAATGACCACTACGTTTTTGGGTGCGATTGAGCAGCAATCGCAGGTTCTTCAGGAGCGGATGGGGCTTGAAAAAGCCCCCAAGGCGATTGGCGGAGGATTTGCCGACCTGTTCGAGAATGGCGTCCTTGCCACAGTACGCGTCGGAGCAGAGCGCTTCGGGTATTCCGTTCACCTTTCTGATCTCGGTATTGTTCCTACCCGCGTGAATTCCAAGTCAAAGACACAGGCGGCAATCGACGCGGTGCTTCGTACGTCACAACGTGCCTCGCTGCTGCCTCGTGACCAGATGTGGTATCAGCACGAGGATGGTCGCCGGTTGCCGATTCCTCGTCCGGAAAACAGTGAGCGTCAGATTCGATTGCTGTTTCCGACCCGGTACGAAGACCAGAAGGAAGTCTTGGCAGACTTGACACCTGATGAGCGCAAGCAACGCGCCAATGCGGCAATTTCCTCGCCAACACTCTGGGCCATTCCCATGAACGGCATGACATTCATTCCCGAGTCAAGCTTTGACCGATGGAATGCCGACTTCGAGAAGGCCAAGGCTACGCATGCAGAGACAGCCAACTTGATCGTCGAGAACTATGACCGGCTTCGTGTTGCTTCCGTTCGTCATTACGAGCGTATTGCCCTTGATGTATACAACCGTATTCTTCAGACTTCTCCCGATCTAGTCAATCAGGTCAACGCACTGGAGTTCACGCGTCGCTGGAAGCGATCCGTGCTTCGCGCGTGGCCAACGAAAGAGGAGATTCTCGCCAACTTCACTGTTGATGCCAAGTTCTATTGGGTTCCTCTTCCAAGCCGTGTCGAACAGGACCGAATTGCTGCACAGCAACTTCGCGATCAATACGAGAATCGTCAGCGTGATGTCCGGTCATCAGCAGTCATTTTCAAGGCAGTGCAGGAAACGCAGAAGGGTCAGGTCCACGAGCTCACCATTTCCTATGTCAAGACCATTCTTGAGCGCACCGAGCATGTATTTCTTGGATTTCTCACCTTTCTTGACGGAAAAGATCGGAATCCTTCTCCGGCGCAGCTGAATGCCGTGATCAAAGTTGTCGAGATGATCAAGGTCTTGGGATCAGGAATCGGAAGCTTTGATGAGATCTGTCAGCAGGCGGAAAAGATCGAAGCATACATAAACATACACAAGACAACGGTAACCACAGTGAAGGGGAGGAAAAAAGCGTCGGCGTTTCGTGACGCACAGGCGTTGCTTCCTTCGGCACTTGCGGATGCAGTTTCCATGATGCGATTGGAAGCGGAATCACTGATCGGCTTCGATGCACGGCGCACCTTGTATTCCGATCAGAATCCCCACGATATTTGCTCGTCCATATGGTCTGAGAAGGATTCGGAAATCGATACCGTGCTTACACGTGAGATTCGTTCCGAGTATGAGGACGACACAGAGATTGATGCGATTCTTGCGTCATTTCCTGATTCCACAGATGACGTTAACGATCAGGAGGAAACTTTCTCGCGCGTCATTCGCCCAATCGAACAGTAGGATAGTGTAGGGCACGGAGAAATCTCCGTGCCCTGATTGTATTGGAGAACTCTTATGGTAGATGCCGGAACTGCCGTTTCCACGGACTTGCTTCAGACACTGCATTCCTACATTGACCGCGGATGGAATGTCTTTCCTGTGGAGCCCAACGGAAAACGTCCAGTTGTCATAAAACAGGGAATCGATCATGACGGAAACTCGTTTGAAATCCGGTTGAGCTGGAAAGAGTTCGAGTACAACCGGATTTCAAAGGAACAGGTTTCTTCTTGGTACGAAAAGTTTGCTGATTGCAACTGGGGACTTATCTGCGGAAAGATCTCAAACGTCTGTGTTGTTGACATTGATGGATCAGATGGCGTTGCAAGTCTTCGCAAGTATCATCCGGAGATGGAAAACACCAAGACACTTACGCAAGCTACTCCGCATGGGTTTCACTTGATCTTCAAGTACAGTGGAAATCCGACAAAAAGCTTTCCCATTCTTCCCAAGGTTGATGTCAAGGCTGATGGCGGATACGTGGTGATAGCACCATCAAAGACCCTTGATGGCAACTACCGGTTTATTCTTGAGGCGGCATTGGCAACGTGTCCGGGATGGGTGGCACGAGGAGAACGCTCAGGCTTTGATGCGCCCACAGAATCGACCGTAGGCGAGGATCAGCAGCCAATGTGGGTGTCTGCCTTGCTGATGAACGGTTCGCCCTCAGGGCGTCGAAATCACGACGCAGCGAGGCTTGTGGGGTATTTTCACAACCGGAATGTCAGCAAGGACATCATTGAGCGCATTATCTTGCCGTGGGCAGAGAAGTGCCAGCCTCCGTTTGACATGAAAGAGTTGCGAACGGTTGTCCGCAGTGTCTCCAGTTATCAGGCAATGGCAAAGTCGCGTGGCGTGGCGGAGCCTCCGGTCATGACTACGACCGGCGTAGGGTCAAAGTTCTATTGGGATCAACTCAACATTGACATCGAGGTCTCCCGGCTTCTTGAGACAGAACGCAACGGTCTTGTCGGAGAGATAGAGGTACACACGAACGGTATTCCCTCTGTTCCCAAATACCTGTATGGTCCGATTGACTTTGCGTTCAAGGACGGCAGGTCTCATTCCGCCTTGGTAATGGAACTTGACAAGCGGATGCATGGTCCTCCGTGGGCACAGATTGTCACTGATTTCTCACGATTGGTTCTCGGGCAACACTCAAAGGGAAGCGAATGGCAGCTCTTGCGGGAAGCCAATCGCTCTGTCGCATTCGGATACGCATACCGCCCCATTCTTCTTGCCAAGGAGCCAACGCTCTGGTTCTCTGCCGGAGGAGGCATGAAATCCTATCTCGCGCTGGTCTTGGCAGTGATGATGGAGACGGGACTTGACGTGGGCATCGGTCCCGCACTTGTCAGGCATCATGTTGCGTATCTGGACTGGGAATGGGATATCGGACAGCATGCCAAACGCCTTGACTCGATTCTGAGCCCTGAAGATCAGGAAAAATATCACTGCAATATTCTTTATCGTCAGTGCGGCGGTCGGCCATTGCGAAAGCA
>Ga0114970_10000651_pt1 | contig 25980 bp, 28 predicted proteins | sample M_140205_XF_Meta_FD_87030 | JGI IMG/M metagenome (GOLD analysis project Ga0114970, IMG submission 87030) | Freshwater microbial communities from Lake Montjoie, Canada to study carbon cycling - M_140205_XF_MetaG | ecosystem: Environmental > Aquatic > Freshwater > Lake | place: Lake Montjoie...
GGATCGAGGCTTTTTATAATCGAACTCGCATTCACTCTACGCTTGGCTATCGAAGCCCGGAAGAGTATGAACGCATAACAAAAGCGGCTTAACTTCGTCTCCACGAAACTGTAGGAAGGTCAATCTTATCAAAAGATTTTCCATGGATTCAAAAACTCTATAAAGAAACTTCTGGATTTGTTCATCAATCACATAAACATATTTATTCGGCAATAACAGACTCGATTGAAGAAAAAAGATCAGTGATTTTTTCAGTAGGAGGTAAAGATCTTCTTCCAGAAAGAATATACCTTGAAGCAGTTTCAGCTTTCTACGATTCTACTCAACTTTTTTGTTATTTTCTTAGAGAATGGATTAAAACAAAAACCAATGACAAAGAAAATGTCGAATTCTAGTAATAGGAAAGGAAGATCAAGAAGTGCTCCAAGGGGTTTCGTACCCGATTTACCAGGGAGAAAACTACATCACGCCGCCTATACCGCCGAGTAACCCGCTAATTTTATAGAAGTAATACTGATCGATACCGTGTGGTATTCATTGGTAAAAATCAAACCACCAGGGGTTTCCGAGAACCCTCCGTTTAGTACTGAATAAGCTCCTGAGGTACCGAGATTGTGGTTGAATTGTGGTACAACTTTTTTCAAAGTATTACATCGTGCGGAATGGTACGGAGTTGACTACTGATCTATCTAAAGAAAAAAACTCGCCAGACTCAAGGTACTCCAGCTTTTACTACGGTAACGCCTTCACCATACCCAGGGATTTTTATTGGTGGTGCTGGCAAATTAATTTGTTCAGTAGTTCTTCTCACGTATTTGTAAGACTCTCGTACCTTTTATAGGCAACACAGTTCAGAACAATCCTCAGATGTTCAGGGATTAAACTAATGACTCGAGTCATCTAATCTTCTAACAGAATTTTTATTTCCTGGTTCCATCGTACAAATAATTAAGGTCTTGGGGTGTTAATTCCTTTGCGAGTTGAAGTGCGTTTACTGTACGACGTACCTGTTCAACTGTGATGGCCCCAATAGCTAGGAGATCAGTTCGGGGATGTGCGAGTGCATATGCGTTGATCATCTGGTCAACTGTATAACTCGTGCCGTTTGTGTCGTTAAAGGTTTTTGTAAATGTCAGAACACGATTCCAACGTGCCTCATTGGCGTCGGTAAAAATGGCGTAGTAGACATTCTGCCAGTACGGGTCGCCTTTTTCAAACTTTGATTTTGCTGCCATCTTTGCATTGTCCCAAACAGGTTCTGGTTGATCCAAAATACTGAAGCCACCAATGGGAGAGTAGGGCATGATCTTAATTCCGTTCTGAAAATTTGGGTCCATCATTTCGGCGTGGGTCACTTGCACCCCTAGGGCGTGAATCGAGAGTCCGCTCATCTCAAAGAGTGAAAAATATGGACTGGAAATAGCCGGCTTGGGAAGATTTGGATCTGCGGCAGTTAGCTGCGCGGATTCCTCAATTCGTTGCGTCTGCCAATTGGACCAGCCATATGTCCAGAATTGCTTTGATATTTGTTCGGATCCGATCGCGCGCATAATCGATAAAACAGGAGTTTGAACTCGCTTCACAGCCCTAAATGCAACGGCATCTCCATCATCGCGATGCATGAGATATATAGCAATCTCTCCCATTAGATTTTCTGTCGAATGAACCAATTCTCCTGCAATTCGCTGTGTAATTTGGCTTTGATTTCCAAATAGTCGGCTAGCATAGGTTCCAGCTGGAGCGTTTTTCAGTGGGGCTCTTAGAGGACTTGGAGGAGTAGTCTCCCTATCATTAAGCGCTAGAACACCCAAACGGACCAACTCATCCTTTAATTCTGCAGAATGAGTCCCAGCTTCTAGATGTTGGGCCCAAAATAAATCAAAGGGGAAACCACCCTTCGATAGTATATATAGTCTGCGATCTGGATTCAGATTTGGATGGTAATAGAATGCATCTGTTAGAATAGAAGCGTTTCGAAGACACCTCCACCGTCCAAGCATATTTTCGACACCTCCAACATATATAGGGGCTGTGTCAAAAAAATTGATTCCCCACTTTGCCGCTTCATCCAACACCTCAAATGCAGCTGTCTCACTCAATGCTGGTTGACCATCAGCAGTCCATCCATCCTGCCTAAGATGATCTGTCCCCATTACCAAACGGGAAAAATTCTTGCAGTCCCCTGGCTTTTTGCAGATTTCGACATACTCCATGCCAGATCCACGTAAGTCGCTGGCGTTAACCTTGAAGGGGAAGCAAAGAGTCGCGAGTAAAAGCACCAATACTCTTCGTCTGGTCATGTAGTGGTTCCTAATGTTCCAACAATTAGAAGAGATTTACACAATTGTTATTCAACCACTTGATTTTATTTTATTATTTATAAAATTCAACTGTTGTTCTTCAACTAGCTTCAATAACCTAGCTTTTTAATGATTGGGTGGGTGTCGTTTTGCCCTCCTGGCATCTCTATAAATCAAGCATCTCCTGCCTGCTTCGCCGTTCGTCTCCTCCATTGAAAATACGACATCTCATTGCTATGGTGTCATCCGTCAGATGGAATCAGAGGGGGAGCTGTAGATGCAGGTTCAAATTAGGCTCGCCACGCTGGCGAGCCTTGAGTCGATTGCCCAGCTGTTTGATCAATATCGCCAATTTTATGGGCAACAATCCGACCTTGGAAATGCTCGTCGGTTTCTCCAAAATCGAATGGAAAAGGGCGAGTCTCACCTCTTTTTGGCAGAAGTAGATGGGTGCGGAGTTGGGTTTACCCAGCTGTATCCTTCTTTTTCTTCGGTGTCGATGAAGCGGTTGTAGATCTTAAACGATCTGTTTGTCGCACCTGCCTTTCGAAAGCAGGGGGTTGCCAAGCTGCTTCTCGAGGCAGCCATGGCATTTTCCCAACGCACGGAGGCAAAGGGCCTCACATTGTCTACAGCACATGACAATCTATCGGCTCAGGCCTTGTACCAGCAATCTGGGTTTCGACGAGAAGAAAAGTTTCAACAATGGAACTGGTATCAAAACACGTAACGAACGCGTAAAAAAAGGAATTTCCAATGGGAGAGAAAATGAGACTCGTCGGATATACATGGTGTTGGTTGGTCGTATCCTCATTAGCGCAGGCAGCAGTTCTCACTACACTGAAAGATGGGCGCACTCTACAAGTGGAGCCAGTTACAGAGGTCGCAGAGATACATTCTGACTCAATGCAGGTTTTGGTTGAAAGCTTTGTGCATGAGTGGCGAGATATGGCCAAGCTAACGCCGGCTCAGATCCACGATAACGGCCGCTGTTGGACGGAAGCAGAAGGAGCTGACTCCATACTCCATAGAATCTTTCTATAAAGAGTATTTCCACTCCGAAGTTCATGAGTTTGAAGGTGGAAAGTTGATATGGGTACAAGCCAAAATTGAAGAATGCTTGGTGGGGTGGGCCACCTTTGCTACAGAGCCAGAAGATGCAGATGCAAGGTATATGAATCTCCTGATTGTGGATCCAAAATTCCAAGGTCTAGGTGTAGGAAAATCGCTAGTATTTTCTCTGAAAAACCTAGGTATTCACCCGAATCTACAACGGATCAACCTTTTCGTACGAAAGGTTAATCAACGTGGATACGAGTTTTACGATCATCTTGGATTTACGAAAAATCTCAACTACCAGAGAACAGACAATCATGTTCAGATGAAATTTCTAGAGGCCTTGACTTGGGAAGCATCGTTATGAAATCACACCATCGACAAGCCTCTCGAGCAGAGTTGGCTGGCATTCCGGGTATTTTTTAAGTATTTATAGGCGTATGCCATGTTACTTATGGACGACTAAGATGGCCGGTAACAAAGCAGGGCACTACAGTGGCCCTGCTTTGTCTGATGCAGATAAAAACACGATCAAAAATTGGATAGATGCGGGCGTTGACGAGTAAGACACTGGGATAAGATGGATACGATCCGAAGGGGAATCTCCAATCTTACCCCTACCAAATAGAAGCTACACTCAACTGTGGAATTAAGAATATTCGGAGGGATTGACTTACTTATGAAATATATAAGAAAAAATAACTCAACTGCGATAGTAAAACAGCAGCCAACAATTCCAGAAGCACCCCACTCTATTCAAAAAGGAAGCTCACTTAAGGATTTACTTTCACAAGAAGCCGTTACTTGCTTGGCACGCAATATATCGTTGGTTCACCAAGAATTCCCCTCTGATTCCTTTATCAAAATGGCCACAAGGGGGCTAGAACCTCTTGGACTTCTAGAACGTGGATATCATGTAGCAGGGGTGCTCCGGGAACATTTGCCAGAACAGTATGATAATGCGATTCAGATTCTAATAAACTCCCTGACCCCTCCTTTGAAGCAGACCGACAGCCTAGGTCTTAGCGTATTTTTTTATCTTCCACATAGTTGCTTTATTGGGAGGTTCGGGCTTGATTCTGAAAAAAATGGGGGGAGAGATCCTTTTAATACATCAATGAAGGCGCAATATGAACTTACTCGCCGCTTTAGTGCAGAGTTTTCCATACGACCATTTTTAATCCGTTGGCCCGAGCGCACCCTGAGTCAGCTATTAGAATGGACGCACGATGATGATCCCCATGTGCGACGGTTATGCTCTGAGGGCACCCGCCCACGACTTCCCTGGGCGATACATCTTCTTGAGTTTATAAAAAATCCATATCCTGTCCTTCCTATTCTTGAAAAATTAAAAGACGATCCTGACTTATATGTTCGCAGGAGTGTGGCCAATCATCTTGGAGATATTGCTAAGAATCATCTTGAATTGGTGCTTGATATTTGTAATCGATGGCTAACGGATGCCTCCCTTGAGCGCCGATGGCTAATCCGACACGCCCTCCGCTATCCAGCCAAAAAAGGGGAAAAAAATGCACTCCGACTGCGAGACCTTGCCAAGTAAATCTGTGGATCGCTTGGAAACTATCTCATAAGGAGGAGAATAAGGTGCGAAGGAAGTGAGGCAGTGCACGTAAGCCTCAGGAAGTGATTAAGGAGAAGATAGGATCGAATGTCGTACCCATAAGAAAAGGACCCAACCTCGTCAGTTCTACCAAGAACTAATTTGACGATTTTGGGCCCTTTTCGAGGACTTTTAAATTGTGGTTCATACAACCACAAATTTTTTTGAGCAATTTCCACAGATTGACCCCTAAATTGTGGTACAAATCTGTGGTTGGAGGCACTGAATAGGTCGACAACCGCCTGTAATCACTTGGAAAAAGACTACATCATTCCGCCCATGCCGCCTACAAAAGACCAAATTTCATGGGTACAATACTGATGGGTATCTACTTATACTCATTGGAAAAATAACAATTTACACGCACTCAGTTTGACCCAGTTTTAATACAGAAAAGTACCCAGAGGTCCAAAATTCGTCCCGAATTCGTGCCGCAACTGTGCCGCTACGGGTTACATCGCTATGTTACTTGGGGGGGGTATTACCACCTCGATGATCAGACTGCCAAGGTGGTCTGTGGGAGACTAATTTGGAGCAAATTCGGGACGAAGATGCTCAGTTCGTGACCTCAAAGAAATACCTAAAGATTCAATGCTGATTTGACGATATGTACTCAAAATGTTAACATTGTGTTCATATGTTAAACCTTAAAAACAAGGAGAGATATGAACGCAGAACATAGTTTGGAGTCAGTTATGCTAAAAAAATCCAGCCAGCATCTTGCAGCTCGATGCAATGATGAGCTTGCTCAGAAGATTCAGCTCTGGTGCAAAGAGAACCAGATGAGTCAAAGTCAACTCATTGTACGAGCCATTGAAAAGTACATTTCAGAGGACCAAACGTTGAAGGCGGTGTTTCTTTCAGATGTTGAGGCTGAAAAAATAGGCGCTGATGTCATAAGGGAACATGCGTACACGTTGGAGAAACTGAAGTGAAACTGCTGACAGCTCTTCAGGTAGTTGACTATAATCGTAAAATTTGCGAGCTACATGACCATCGTCATCAGCTCTATGAGGTAGGCAAAATAGAAAGCTCGCTGCATAGTGCTTTTTATCCTGGAATACCTCCTTTCCAACATGGGGGCATAGCCTCAATTGCGGGATGTTTGGCGTACTATATTTGCAAAGCGCATGCTTTTTTTGATGCCAACAAACGAACTTCGGTGATTGCCTCCATCGCATTTATGAAAGCAAATGGGTATGATCTCCGCTATCCATCGAACCCTGATGCACTGTATAAATTGATTGAAGACTGTGCTGATAACAAAATCCAAAAAGAAGACATGATGAATTGGTATGATCAACATAAAGTCAAGATTTGAATACCCACAATTCCAACATCTGGTTTGAAATTGAGAAGTAACGGGTGGGTATCCACTGATACTCATTGGAAAAATAACAATTTATACGCACTCAGTTTGACCCAGTTTTGATACAGAAAAATACCCAGAGGTACAAAATTCGTCCCGAATTCGTGCCGCAACTGCGCCGCTGTAGGTTACATCGCTATGTTATTTCTTGTTTTACTTTTTCCAATCGTACGTCTTGATTCATTTTGATCTCTTTGTATCATTCCAATTTTTCTATTTCATACAACTCAATAGGCAACCCATCTGGATCCGAAAAGAACAAGAACCTCTGCCCCGTCAGTTCATCCAATCGAATATCTTCCAACTGGACACCCTTTGTTGATAATCGGTTGCAGGCCGCCGTAATATCCTTCACTGCAAAAGCCAGATGGCGCAACCCACAGGCTTCAGGTCTACTGAGCCTAGCGGGCGGCGATGGGAAAGAAAATAACTCCAATTGTGAGCCATCTGGGAGAGAGAGGTCTAATTTGTAAGAACCACGCTCGGATCTATAGGTTTCTCGAATGATTGGTAATTCTAGGATATTTGTATAGAAGTTTTTTGCTTTTTCATAATTAGAACAAATAATCGCCACATGATGAATGCCAATAATCATTCGGAATGCCCCTACAGCTGATAGACGAACCCCTTGAGTCAGTTGAAATCTTCGAAGAGATACGGGTTGTCATGAGAAAAATCAAGGAGCATGGCTACCAACTCAGCTTTTGTTTTTTTCATAAGAACTTTCTCCAATTCTTTGATCTCTTCTGCTTTCTCTTCTATTTCCTCTGATGACACATATTTTTTCTTCTTATAAGCAATAAGAGCGAGCCCTGTAGCCGCCATATGCTTACATGGACCATAGTCATCATAGGCAGGACAAGAACATGCCCCGTCAAGCCCTGACTTTTTGATAAAAAGAGAAGTTTCATATACTCTTGTACCGAGGGTAATAGCTGTTACTCGAGTTTTTTCTATAGAGGTAAATTTCACCATCCCATCTTCAAAATATCCTGTTCCTCTAGAAAAATAGGGTTCATTTACCAAATTTTTTACATCTCTGATGCTGATCTCCACTTGATCTCCTTAAATATAATGTCGATACATAGTCTGTTGTCATTGGTTCCTGATATCCATCTTGAATCCAATATGGGTAGGAGAAAATCCCAGTTTTTTATAAAAATCGATGGCACGGGTGCGCTTTTGATTGCTAGTGAGCTGGACCAAATGACAGCCTTTTTCTCTCGATAGTTGAATGGCATATTCAATGAGAGCCTTTCCAACCCCCATTCCTCTAAAATCTCTGTGGGTTCTTACCCCTTCTATCTGGGCTCTCCTGCCGCCCTGAAAGGTCAGGCATTGAATGAATGTAAGTTGGAGAACCCCAATAACTCGATTCTTTTGAACAGCAACCAAAATTTGGTTATTTGGATCCGATTCTATTTCAGTAAATGCGGATTGATAGGAACCGATACCATTAGTTAGATCTTCTCGTGTCAAGCCAAGGTCATCATCCAGAAGCATCTCTACGATAACAGGTAAATCGTCTACTGTTGCCTGTCGGAATATGTGCTTATTTTCATCCACAGCGTACTTCCTTCAGAAATTCTACCAACTCCGATACGGGATATATCATTCTTTCCTTTATGATTTGTACGCAGGATTCAGGAGATATTTCCGTATTGATAAGAAAAAATGGGGCTAATTTATTCTGTAAATTTTCGTAATACCGATGGTAATGGTGTACTCGCTCCTCCCCCACTTTCCATTGTCGGCTTTGATCTCTTTCGATATTTGTTTTCAAATCGGAGAATAGAATCGTTAAGCACACATCCCCTTTCAACATCTCAAGATATTGGATCAATTCTTCGATAGAAAAGACGTAATCTAGGACAGGCGTAAATCCATCAAAGACATAAGCATCCCACACTCCTTTTGTGGCAGCAAACATGGCACGAGACAACCGATGATCCGCATCATTCCATGGCTCTGTATAACCCCCTTTGACCATGTTGTAGATGCTATCGAAGTGCAAGTGCAGCCCTCGATCAAAACTCAGAGCCAATTTTTCAGATACCGTGGATTTTCCTGTGCCAGGAGGGCCAGTTATAATATATGTCGTGGCCATAACCTTCCTCAATTACAAAATAAAAGTAGGAGCTATCATGCTTGGACAGAAAAGCAAGTCCCTATTCCTAATTATCCCATTTTTTGATAGAATTCTTCCCTTTTCAACCCTCCTGGAGAGCCATTGATGGCGGAAATAGATGAAAGCAAGGATCTCTATATTTGTTGCGCAGAATGCATCATCGAAAAAGAGGGGAAACTCCTGGTGATCAAACGACCAAAAGGCGTCCATGCGGGAGGACTTTTTTCCTTTCCAGGGGGAAAAATCGAGCATTATGATGGGGAAAATGGGAAAAATATTTTTGTTGAGGCTGCCAAACGAGAAGTACTGGAAGAAGTAGGGATTCGCATAGTGGACCCTCTTCAGTTGGTAACCAGCAGCTTTTTCTCAGATGAAATAACAGGGCGACCTGTAGTGGACTGTATTTTTTATTGTAATGCAAAGAATACAGAGACAACTGTGCATGCTGATCAGCGAGAGGTTCCAGAGTACTACTGGCTTACGCGAGAAGAGCTAGATACTCACCCTGACGCGCCAGCGTGGGTAAAGCTCTATATAAAACTATCGAATCAGATCAAGTTATGAATACAATCACAAAATCAAAAGATGAGATAACCACCTATTTATCTTCACACCATATAGGCATGCAACGAAAGTCTGTGGAACTTTTCCCCTATCAACCAGAGTGGCCTATAGCATTTGAATGGGTAAAAAAGAAACTGGCGGACTGTATTCCAAGTCACATTGCATGCCAAATTGAACATGTGGGAAGTACCAGTATTCCTGGTTTATCAGCAAAACCGTTTCTGGATATATTGGCTCTATTGACCAAAAAATCCGACATCCTCGCAGCCATCCCCTTTTGGGAAAAACTGGGGTTTATCTACAAGGGGGATGCCATCAGTACAGTCAATCAAACGAATCCCGATCCTGATCGCCATTTCTTCTCTTTTTATAATACCGCAGAGGATACAGATTTTATCCATCTTCATGTGATGTGTCAGGATCATCCGCATGTACATCGTTTGCTGCCATTTCGTGATGCTCTTCGCGCAGATCAAAATTTGCTTGCGCAGTACCAAGATCTAAAAGTCGCACTTTGGAAAGACGGACTCAGCCGCCACGAATACACGCGATCCAAAAATGAGTTTATTGAAAAGGTGCTAGAAAGAAAAATCTTTTATTCGGTAAAATAGTCGAGATCCATTTTTTTTACTTCATAAGAAATTGAGGTTGTGATTCCAATATTGTTTTCCCAAAGTAGTTCGGCTACTTGCGTGCCTGAAAGCAGAATGATTTTGGCTTCAATATTTGTCACAAACTCTCTTGCCTCAGTGGTAAAATCAGACGTTGTAATAAAAACGCCTTTTTTTGCACGTTTACCTTGTAATGCACCAGAAAATTTTTGGACTTCAGGGCGACCGATTTTTCCTTTCCAACGCTTGGCTTGAATATAAATAACATCGAGCCCTAGGCGATCTTCATTGATAATTCCATCAATGCCCTCATCACCAACTTGTCCAATGGCTTGTCCTGCATCTTTTCTGGATCCGCCATACCCCATTCCGATGAGAATATCGACGACCATTCTCTCGAAGAATGCGGGTGAACAGGCTGCTATTTTTTCTCGTATATCTTCGATAAGTTGATTTTTTAGCGAAAGATAAGATGACTCCAATATCTCTTCAGGTGTGGCGGGAAATGTGTTTTTATTCTCTCTAGCTGTAACGTCAGGGATGGGATTTTCTTGTGGGCTATAAAATTCTGTAAAAGAAGGAAATTTTTTTAGGAATGCAACCGTAATTTCAGAAGGAGAAGACAGCAGGACCTTTTTTCCTTCGGTTGTGATTTCAATGATCCCTCTTTGAGGAGAGGATAATAACCCTGCCTTTTTTAAATAAGTTCGAGCCCAACAAACGCGATTATCAAATAAGCGTTGATTTCCACTGGGAAGCCGCTGATTTACTTCCATTTCAGAGAGGTCAAATTCTTGTGCAATTTTTCCCACTGCCTGTCGTATGGAGATTCTTTCCCCTGTTTGGGTCAGTTGCAAAAGTGGTAACATGATTTTTTGGTAGTCTGGTATTGGCATTATAAGGATCCAATGTGCGTTTTTTTATCATGGCCTACGTTGACCAATCCCCACAGAGAAGCTCAGCTTGTTGCAGGACAGTATTGGTGGCTCTTTCTTGTTTATCCGGTGGATAGCCATATTTGCGCAACAATCGTTTGATTTTGATGCGCATGGCAGCCCGAATGGACTCCTTTACATTCCAATCGATGGAGAGACTGCCGCGAATTTCTCGAACCAAATCTCGGGCGATGGTGGTAAGTATGTGATCTCCTAAGATCTTCACTGCACTGTCATTCACCTCTAAAGCATCATAAAAGGCAGTTTCATCAGAGGTCAGGCCCAGTTCTTCCCCCCGTTGGATCGCTGCATAGAAGTCCTTTGCCATGGCAATCAACTCTTCGATTACCTGGGAGGCTTCAATGGTACGGTTCTGGTATTTTTTGAGGGATTGTTCCAACATATGAGAGAAGGACTTAGATTGTACAAGATTGTTTTTGGTCCGTACCTTGATTTCATCTTGTAGTAAGCGAGCCAAGAGCTCTACCGCAAGATTTTTTTGTGGCAGATTGCGAATTTCTGCCAAGAATTGATCGGAGAGAACCGATAATTTGGGTTTTTCAAGTCCTGCAGCAGAGAACACATCGAGCATCCCGTCTGATGCTACCGCCTCTGAGACCAGTTGTCGAAGCGCATACTCCATATCCGACTGTGTGGTAACGCCCAGCTGCGTGGGTCGGACCAGAACATGGCGTATGGCAGAGAAGAAAGCGAGATCCGTTCGAATCTCCATGGCAGCTTCATGGGATGCGACGAGAGAGTAGGCTTTGGATAGCTCTGCCGCTGCTTTCAGATACCGTGGTTTCCCCTCTACTTGTGCGAGAATGTGTTCTTGCGCATGGGGCAATAATCCGAGGCGTTCTGCAGGTGCGCCTTTGATCCAAGGTGTTTTCCAATTAAAACCATGGAACATCTGGCATACAATCTCGTACTTGGCTTCCATGACATCGAGGGCTTCTTCTTGGTCGATATAGAGAGAGCCGCGCCCTTCACTTGCCGTATAAGTGTTGAGCGCTGATTTGAGCTGATCAGCAATCCCTAAATAGTCCACAACCAAACCACCAGGTTTGTTGGTAAAAACCCGATTTACCCGAGCGATGGCCTGCATCAGGCTGTGACTCTGCATGGGCTTATCCACATAGAGGGTATGCAAGCAAGGGGCATCAAATCCCGTGAGCCACATATCGCGTACGATGACCAATTGGAAGGGATCTGTAGGCTCGCGAAACCGATTGGCCAAGTCTGTTAAACGAGTCTTGCTGCGAATGTGAGGCTGAAACTCGGGGCGATCAGAAGCAGAGCCGGTCATAATCACTTTAAGGCGACCCTCCGTATCCCCTTTTCCATGCCAGTTGGGGCGCAACTTGATCATGGCTGCATAGAGAAGCTGGCAGATCCTGCGACTCATGCAGACGATCATGCCTTTTCCGCCATCGAGCGTACTCTGACGGAGCTCAAAATGGGCAATCAAATCAAGGGCTACTTCAGCAATGCGAGATTCAGCGCCCACCAAGGCTTCCAGCTGGGTCCACTTGGACTTGAGCTTTGCCTTGTGGCTCTCCTCCTCTCCTTCGGTCATGCGGTCAAACTCGGGATCGAGAACCTGGCTTTTTTCGATTTTAAGCTTGAGCTTGGCCAATCTACTCTCGTAGTAAATAGGTACCGTAGCCTTGTCTTCCACAGCTTGTTGGATGTCGTAGACGTCGATATAATCGCCAAATACGGCGCGGGTATTTTTGTCTCCCATCTCTACGGGTGTACCGGTAAACCCGATAAACGACGCATGGGGCAGCGCATCGCGCAAATGCTGCGCAAATCCCACGTTTACATGCCCTGAGCTTGCATCCAACTTTTCCCTAAATCCATACTGGGTGCGATGGGCCTCGTCTGCAATCACTACGATGTTTTTTCGATCGGAGAGCGTAGAAAATCGTGATCCCTTTTCCTCGGGAAGAAATTTTTGGATGGTGGTAAATACCACCCCACCCGAGCTCACTTGCAACAACACCCGCAGATGATCTCGATCTTCCGCTCGCGCTGGCGTTTGCCGTAAAAGATCTTTGTTTTTCGCAAAGGTGCTAAAAAGCTGCTCGTCCAAATCATTTCGATCGGTGATCACCACCAGCGTTGGGTTGCCCATTTCGGGATGGGTCATCAGCGCCCCAGCATAGAACACCATGGTGAGGCTTTTTCCTGATCCTTGGGTGTGCCACACCACGCCCGCTTTTCGATTGCCCTCGTTCTGAGAGGCAAGAATCGTGGCTGCCACCGCTTTTTGCACAGCATGGAACTGATGATATCCACCCAGCTTTTTTGATAGGGCACCGCTTGAATCTTCTTCAAACAGGATAAAATGATGCAAAAATGCCAGAAGGCGAATGGGGGTAAAAACTCCTTTGAGTAGTACATCGAGCCCCAGTTGGTAATTTTCTGCCAGCTTGGTCCCGTCGATGGTTTTCCACGGCATGAACCGTTCCGAAGGGGAGGTCAAACTCCCCATGCGCGCTTCGATTCCATCGGAGATAATCAGTAGTTCATTGTACGTAAACAGGTGGCTCAGTTGATCTTTATAGGTTTGTAGTTGGTTAAAAGCGTCGGATAGGGTTGCCTTGTTGGAGTTGGGATTTTTGAACTCCAAAATGGCGATGGGAAGTCCGTTGACAAATACGAGGGTATCCGGTCTGCGATTCTCTTTGCCTTCGAGTACCGTAAATTGGTTGCAAGCTACAAAATCGTTTTGTTCTGGATTTTCAAAGTCTATAAGTTTGACTACGGTAAACCCCTGGCTTCCATCCTGCTTCCGGTAGGCAACTTCCACGCCGTTTGCCAGCATAAGGTGAAAAGCGCGATTGTTTTGATGAAGGCTTGGATATTGAGGCGTGGTGAGCTTGCGAAACGCTTCGTCCAGCGCATCTTGAGGCAGATCTGGGTTGATACGCGACAGGGCCTCGTGCAAGCGGTTGGAGAGAAGGACTTCGTAGTAGCTCTCTCGCTCGGGGGAGGCGCTATCTGGGGCAATATCCGGACCGTGGAGCACTTGATAGCCCAGTTCGGAGAACCATTGCAGTGCGGAGGATTCCACCGTAGCTTCGGAGAGGGGGGTCATGTGGGGGTCTATCTCCATATTTGACAAATGATATGAATGGGAACCCACCAGAAACCGGTTCGATTGAACCAAACTAATTTTCGAATAGGTTTTGGTAAATTTTTCCAGGTATAAGGCTTCATTTTTTCATGAATGTCTTTTTTAGAGTCCATAGGATCTGATATAGAAATACAGATAAAAGAAATAGTAGAAAATTTTTCTCCAAATTTTATTTGAAATATTTTATTTTTTGTTCGACCTCGATATTCTCCAGATATCTTGATACAAATTGGAATACCAAATTTTTTTTCCCACCACTCAAATATTGGTATCATACCGAGTGAAAAAATTGCACGCCTGACTTTCCACCATTGATAGCCATTATATGGAATGACAATTCCAATAAGAACTATAAGAATTAGATAAATAGCAGAAAGAATTATAAAACAGATACCGACTGGTTGAATTTTAAAAATCTTACAAATCCAGTTTACAAATGCATCTACAGAACCAAAATAACCTATCACTGTAGCTAAGACCTCCCAAGTGATCTTTTTTTTAGGAAAATTTGTTTTATTCAGGATGGATCTCCACATAATAACTGTGGCAATAGAATATTCCTTGTTTGTTCAATATCGTTTGATTCATTTGAAAAACAAATAATCGAATCTAGTAGTGAGTGAGATATATGATGAAATTTTGATAGGATAGATGAACTTGGAATTAGACATTCCAAGTTTGACACTAAATTTTTATTCAAATTTTGCTGAGCAGATCCTCTAGATCGAGATTTCCATGTAGTTTCAGATATACGAGATTTTATATAGATAAATGCACTAGAATTTTCCTTTGGAATAAGAGCGCAGCAAGCTTGATTAGCTGTCGTATCAGATGCGATTATAGCGGATTTTCCGGCTGTGGCGCCGTACATAGCAACCACAGTAGTATATTTTGGTAAAATTTTTGCAGAACTATTTTCTAGGCCAAGTTGAGTAATTTTCTCTTCTGTATGCAAAATAGGAGAGAGTTTAATCTCTCCAGAAGTCAACCATGGAATTTTTCCATCATCCCAAAATAGAGGATTGTTCCGGCTTGGAGTGCCTCCTGACTCTATCCTTGAGCATAAGTCTGCTATCTTTCCAACCCGCCACCCCTTCGGAATCAGGCCAAGCTCAGACTCTTCGAAACTATCGGGAAAGAGGGCGGCGGTGGCGTCGTCCATGCCGAAAGGTTTTTTTCCAGCGGCTTTTGCATGGACTGGATCAAAATCTACAAACCAGGATTTAAAAAGCGCCCGAGCCATCTGTTCAAGGGTTTCGTTCATCTTTCGGTTAAGCTCGATTTTATCGTCGAGTGATCCGAGGATATGAGCTATCTCCATTTGACGAGCTAAATTTGGAAGAGGAAAAGTAAAGGTTCCAAGAACCTTGGCATTTGCTCCAGCTTGTGCAGATCCAGTTTTTGCCCCGTCAATAAATGCTCGAAATTTGTTTGATCTCGTGCAATACCAAACATATCTAGGATCTGCTATTTTTGAGTTAACTCGAAATCTGATTAAATATGAAGCAAAAACAGCATCGATATCCTCCTGGACTAGATAATTTTCCCCAGTACTATTTCCTGTTCTTGCAATGACAATGTCACCGGGAGAAAGAGAATATTTTTTCTTCTGACCAGAATCTATTTTGCAATAAGGGACTTGATTCCAATTAACAGTTCCTCCTTGAATATCGGTAATACGGAGAAATTTTGGTCCAATTGGGGACTTTTCGGAGCTGGCTGTATATCCATATCCAACATGCTTGCAGATATCTCCCAGTCTCACCTCACTCCATTCCATGAAGCACCTCGTGAATCACAGCCTGTAGCCGTCCCGACTCCGCAAACTGCCCTAGCAGCTTCTCCCTCAGCTCTCGAAAGCGTTCCTCAAAACTCACCCCATCGTCCTCGATATCCTCAGCGCCGACATAGCGTCCGGGCGTGAGTACAAACCCATGGCTCGAGATCTCCTCCAGGCTGGCACTTTTGCAGAACCCTTTCACATCCTCGTAGGCTCCTGCGCCTTTGTCCCCACGCCAGGCATGGAATGTATCCGAGATCTTCTGGATATCCTCTGCTGTGAGCTCCTTGTGGACGCGATCCACCATCTTGCCCATCTTGCGGGCATCGATAAACAACGTGGAACCTCTACGATCGCGAAATTTGTGGTTCTTTCGGTTGCGCGCCAAGAACCAGAGACATACGGGAATTTGGGTGGAGTAGAAGAGCTGTCCTGGAAGTGCTACCATGCAGTCGACGAGGTCGTTTTCTAGCAGGGACTTTCGGATTTCCCCTTCTCCCGATTGATTCGAAGACATCGAGCCGTTTGCCAGTACAAATCCTGCGATGCCGGTAGGAGAAAGATGGTGCACAAAGTGTTGCACCCAAGCAAAGTTGGCATTTCCTGCGGGGGGAATGCCGTACTTCCAACGCACGTCATCTTTCAAGCGTTCCCCACCCCAATCGCTGGCGTTAAAGGGAGGATTGGCGAGGACAAAGTCTGCTTTGAGGTCAGGGTGTAAATCTCGTTGGAGGGTATCTGCGTTCTCGGGACCAAAGTTTGCCTCAATGCCTCGCAGCGCAAGGTTCATCTTCCCCAGGCGCCAGGTAGTCGGGTTGGATTCTTGCCCATAGATGCTAATATCCCCCACACGTCCCCCGTGGGCTTCTACAAATTTCTCGCTGGAGATGAACATCCCACCAGATCCACAGCAAGGGTCATAGACGCGGCCTTTATAGGGCGCCAACATCTCCACCAATAGATTCACCACACAGCGCGGCGTATAGAACTGCCCGCCTCGTTTACCCTCTGCGCTTGCAAACATGGAGAGAAAATACTCGTACACACGCCCCAATAGGTCTTTCGAGCGCGCGTTTTTATCCATAAACCCAATGGAACCGATGAGATCCACCAGTTCCCCCAGCTTGGTTTTATCAAGATCGGGTCTGGCATATTCCTTGGGTAAAATCCCCTTCAATGAAGTGTTTTCTTTTTCAATGGCAGCCATGGCATCGTCGATGAGTTTTCCGATGGAGGGGAGCTTGGCTTTTTTCTGCAGCATGGTCCAGCGTGCTTCTTTGGGGACCCAGAAAACATTGTCCGCTCGGTATTCGTCTCGATCCTCTGGATCTGCTCCAGTGCTTTTGTCTGCTAGGAGTTGGAGTTGTTTTTCTTCGAAGGCATCGGAGATGTATTTGAGAAAAATCAATCCCAAGACCACATGCTTGTATTCGCTGGCATCCATGTTGGCGCGCAACTTGTCTGCCACTGCCCATAGGGTGGATTCAAACCCAAGATGGGTCGACTGGCTGGAAGCAGACGAACCTTCGGCACGGCTCTTTTTCGCACGTTTTTGCATGAGCAAAACCTTCGCAAGAGAGAAATATATTTTTTGGAGGTATCTATCTTTTGTAACGAAAAAAGAGAACACCGTCTAGGTAAAATTGGATAAATATTTATGATATTAGATAGATAAGGAATATTTCGGGAATTGTGTTTGTATTACGCACCAAGACTCTAAAGAGAAGCTAAAAGAAGCTTTCATTCCTAGCCGCCGCCAGCCTGTGTACGAAAATCATGCATAAGAGAACTAAGCCAATCCTGTAAAGTACTTTGAGCCACGTTATGCTCAGGGCTTTTCCCTGCTCTTGTAAGATCTCCTTCTTGTTTAAAAACTGCATTTGAGCCTCTTCATTTTCCTTCCAAGCTGGATCCAAGTATTTGGCCTTGAACCACTCATTTTGATACACCTTGGAAGCGGGATCTTCATATCGAGATTTAGCAGAGATATAAGATTCTCGTATTTTATCTCCTTTTTCGCGTAGAAACATTAGATCTGGACTTCTTTCAACACCGACTATTTCCCTGGTTTTTTCATCTTGAACGGTTCCTGAGACCATAAAGTAGGTTTCATATCCCCCAGCATATAGGCAAAGAAGAAACGCCAACTTGGAGCGGGTCACCGAACGATATACAGCAAAACCTATCACCATGAGGAGGCCGCCTGCAGAGGCAAGCTCAGGTTGAGAAAATCCGCTGGATTTGTACAGCTCGAGAGATTGCAACCAAAGAAACCCAACCACTGCTGCCGTTGCCATGAAAAGAAGTAAAAAGCCCGGCAAAGCCTTTACAAATTTTTCCCCATCGATGGATTCCAGGGCTTTTTGAGCGCCAGTCCAAAAGGTCACTTTATTTTTTTGAGACGGAGAAAACTCTAACTTTGGGGTCTGCTCTATAGACTGGAGGATCATTTTTCTGGGTTCCTTTTTGAGTATAGTTTTTGGAAGCGTTGGGTTTGGATTCTGGGTTTTTTCCAGATCTTGGATCTGGGGGGGGAAATCTGGAATCTGAGGACCAGATATTTCCAGATCTGGGGTTTTGGAATCTGGATCTGGGATCTGGATCCCAGATATTCCCAGATCTGAGATCTGAGTTTCCAAATCTGGACCATTCGTCTGAAGCGAAAAGAGTCTGGAGGTCTCTGCTTTTTGAACCCCCATTTTTGGGTTTCTCTTGCGATCATAGGCTTTCTGCCGAATTCGCTTGAGTTCAAATTGCTCCTCTGTGGAGTACCTATCTTCTTTCATCAGGCCATTTAGATAGCCAATTAGATCTTCCAGATCTGGGATTTTCTGGGCAAGTCCCAGATGCTTCTCCAGACGAAACTTCAGATCTGGGAATGGCAAACTTCCAGATCCAAAACTAACTCCAGATTGTACCAGTCGAATCTCAGACATTTATAACCTCCGAATCTGATGGATTTCCAGATCTGGGCGTTGTCTGGAGTGCAAAATTCCAGATCCCAGATGTCTTTTTAAATTATATACGAAACGTACATAATTATCCAAGCTATGACCTGGCGAAATATTTTCGAAACGGTTAATATTGAGGCAAGGTATTTGGAGGTAGTTATATGGAAGATCCAAAAAAAGGAGCAGGGAGGCCTGTTCATATCCCATCACCCTGGGGAGAGTTGGCTAAGGCTGTAGGGGGAACAAACAAGCTAGCTGAGAAACTGGGGGTATCTGGTGCCACCCTGAATCGATGGGCCAATCAGGTACATCGAGTGCCTGAGATGGCAAAGAAGGAGGTTCGGCGCCTTTGCCACTACTATTCAATCCAAACAGAACTATGATCCTGAAATTTCCCCTCCAAAATGAACTGACAAAACTGACAAAACTCGTCTTTCTCCAGTTGTCGCCCTAGAAAATAGAATTTTCCTCCAACTGACAAAAGCCTCCAGAATATTCATTCAAAGTTCCTATCCTTCTGATAAAGATAAAAGAAGAAGATATGAGTTTTGTCAGTTGGGGCTTTTCGACAGAAAAACTAGGGAGAGGGAGTTTTGTCAGTTCGTGTCGGTTTTGTGGAAGCAGTGTAGAAAAATCTGTAACCGGCTAAAAAACAATTCATATTTACACATGAAGAGGGGTTTTGTCAGTTTTGTCAGTTAGTTTTGAGGGAGAGCTTGTCCGTGCAAGCAGTCCTTCAATCATATCTGCCATCCATACCTGTTCTTCTCGGGTCAAATCAGAAAGCTTATTCATAATGAACTTCATCCGTTCATCTATTTTCTTAGGCTCATTCCGGATGTGTTGCAGTTCGAGATCATCCTCTGATTTTGAAAAAATCTCTGTAAGCGAAATGGGAATATGCCGAGCTACCTCGTAAATACTCCGTAACGTCAAGTCCAGTGGGGGGTATTTCTCTACTTTGGCAATGACAGTGTGATTCTTCTCTGCAACCCGCCCCAATTCTCTTTGACTCAGCCCTTTTTCTATCCGAGCTTTTGAAAGATTCTCTCCAATGCGTTTTAATAAAAGCTTGTAATCCTCTGTAACACTATTTGATTTCATCTTTCTTTTCCTTTCTTACCAACAAAAAGTTTTTTTCAGAAAGTTGACTGAAATAAAAAGTCCTGCCACCATGTATATTATATAGCATACAGCATGTGAAATAACATACAGACTGAGAGGTGATTCATGGAAACAAGTTCTCTGATCCCAAGCGCTCACAGTATCTTATCCTCAACCCAACTCAAATCCGCCATGGAATTTGCCAAACGAGGGTGGCCGGTTTTACCGTTACACTTTCCAACTGGGCCGAATCGCTGCAGTTGCTCTAATCCAAATTGTTCAAAAGTTGGTAAGCACCCCGCAACAGAGCATGGACTACTTGATGCCAGTCGCGATATGGCACTCATCACTCAATGGTGGCGCGCTAAACCAAAATCCAACGTGGGGATTCTAACCGGGAAGCTCTCCGGTCTTATCGTACTTGATGTAGATCCAAGACATGGGGGCGAAGCATCACTCGCTCAACTTGAACTACAGTATGGAAAATTGCCGAAAACCCTCAAAGTACGAACTGGCAGTGACGGGTGGCATTACTACTTTCGACACCCAGGTAAGCCTACTCCCAATCGAATCGGTTTTTGCGATGGCTTGGATATTCGAGGCGACGGTGGATATATTGTGGCCCCCTCCAGCATCCATGGAAGCCAACGCCCTTATTGCTGGGAGGAAGCGCAAGCAGAGGTTGCAGACATGCCAAGTTGGTTAGAATCCATAATCCGAAAAGAAACTGCGGCAAAAAAAGGAAAAGAGAACCTTGTACCCATATCTGCCATTCAAGATGGCAGCCGAAATGACTCTCTATGCAGTATGGGAGGATTTTTAAAAAACAAAGGACTGGACCAAAAAAGCCTGACTTCTGCGCTGCTGGCTTTAAATCAAAGCTTGTGTATACCTCCTCTAGATCCGGAAGAAGTTTATACCATTGCAGCTAGCTTGAACCGTTACACAGAAGAGACTTGGATTGATTTGAAAGAGTTGCCCGAAGCTGTTTTGGCTCCTGAAATGCAGGAGGATATGCTACCGAGCCCCTTACGAGCTTGGTGCATAGATATTGCCCAACGTATGCAGGTCCCCCTAGAATTTACTGCAGGTCCAGCCATTGTAATGATTGCCTCTCTACTGGGGCGAAAGGTGGTGATTCGACCGAGGCAGCATGACGACTGGACCGTGATTCCTAATCTTTGGGGAATTTTGATTGCACCGCCTGGATCACTTAAATCTCCAGCCATAAGTGGAGTCTTAAAACCGATCAATCGCCTTTCAGTAAAAGCGCGCGAAGACTACATAGAGGAGCTAAAGAAGCAATCAGCAGAGGAAATTATTGCAAAAACCGAAATTGAAGCCTTAAAAGACGCCCTAAAATTCGCGATTAAGCAGGGAAAGCCACAGTTGGTAGAAGAGAAAAAGCAACAATTGACTCTTGCTCTCAAAACATTCGAAGAAAAGCATACTGTGACGGAACGTCGGTATATGACGAATGACCCCACCATAGAAAAAATGCTGACGATTCTAGAACAAAATCCTCAAGGCATATTGCTATACCGAGATGAAATTAGCGGATGGCTTGAAACCATGTACAAATCAGGTCGCGAGGGAGATCGGGAATTCTTCCTCGAGTCTTGGAATGGTGACAATCCCTATTCCATGGATCGCATTAGCCGTGGAAGTACCTTTGTGCAGGGGTTATGTCTTTCAGCCTTGGGAGGGTTGCAACCGAGCAAGTTCAGTTCCTATGTAGAAGCTGTCTCAAAGGGAGGGAAAAGTGATGACGGCCTGCTTCAGAGATTCCAAATTTTACTATTCCCAGAGCGTAGAAAGAAATGGAATCTGATAGATCGAAAGCCTGATGTAGAAGCTATAGAAAAAATGGAAGATATCGTGACCAAGATTGATCAAATTCCTCTACCAAAACAGGAGGGAAACAAAGTAAAACGTGTAGAAATTCATTTTTCTGAAACAGCCCAATTGCTTGCCAATCGTTGGCACCAAGACCTCGAAGAGCGACTTATTGCTGGTGGATTTTCTCCGATCCTTGAATGCCATCTGGCAAAATACCGGGGATTGATGCCAAAATTGGCTCTCATTTTCTCCATGGTGGAAACACTGGCTAAAGAAGGAACCCGTCCTGAGTTTGTAGAGGAAGACGCCGTACAACTTTCTATCAGGTGGTGCGCATTCCTTGAAAAACACGCTTGCAAAGCCTACGGGGAATACCTTGAACCAGAATTGGTTTCGGGGCGAAAATTACTCGAAAAGATAAAGGCTGGGACCGTTAAAGACTATGATCGCTGTCGGGATTTGTATCGACGCGGCTGGAAGGGGCTTACAACAGCAGAAGAGTTTGACTCAGCAGTAAAAGTCCTTACAGAATACGGATGGATTCGAACAGAAGTAATAAATCCTCCAACCGGTCGATCCTCTGAAGTCATTCGCCTTCATCCCTCTCTGAGGATGGCAAGTTAAGCTCTCTTTTTTTGTTCCCTACCAGAGCCACTCTTAAAACACATTAACATATTGAATTCAAAGAAAATTTAATAACAAATCATGTGCAGCTTCTTTTGTTGCTTGACAATAAGTAAGCCTCCATATAGTAAATAAACTTACTATATGGAGGCGGTATGTGGAAAAAGACCCACACCAAGATTTACCCTGGAATAAAAAGCCAGGATGTATGGAAAATTTGGATTGATATCAACAATTGGCCAAAATGGCACAGCGATTTGGAGTCCTGTAAGCTGGAAGGCTCATTTTCTGTAGGAAACCACTTCATGCTAAAGCCAAAAGGTATGGGTCCAGTCAAGATTTTACTTACCCAAATTGATGAAGGCCGCTCATTTACAGATTGTACGAAGTTCCCAGGCGCCAGTATGTATGATCTGCATGAGCTAGAAGATACGCCTGCAGGTTTGGTAATGAAAAATACACTGATGGTAAAAGGATTTTTATCTTTTCTCTGGATCAAGCTCGTGGCACAAAAGGTAGGTGACTCCGTTCCAGAAGAAATGGATGCATTGGTGCAATATTTACAAGGTGGCCATGAATAACTCAAGCTTTGGATTTGAAAAACCAGAAGATAGCCTGGGTTTCCTCCTCTGGAAAATCACGACGACATGGCAAAGGTCAATTAAAAGGGCGTTAGATCCTTTTGGCATCACACATCCCCAGTTTGTTATAATGGCCTCTCTCCTGTGGTTCCAAGAAAAAAAACAGATTTCAACCCAAGTTATGATCGCCAATATGACTGGCTTGGATAAAATGACGGTTTCTACTGCTGTTCGCACCCTGCTCAGCCTGGAGTATGTAACGCGGGCTGAACATAAAACAGACACCCGCGCCAAAACGGTGCAATTGACGGTATCAGGGAAAAAACTGATTGCTAAAATGGTGCCGATTGTCGAAAGCGTGGATGCGGAATTTTTTGGTATTTTGTCCGTAAAAGAGCAGAAGGGATTGGCGCAGTCCTTTCTCTCTCTCCATATAAAATCAGGTGATTTCAATGAATAGGAAAAACCGATATTGGATCGGTGTTGCTTCTAGGGAACATGTATTGATAGGGGAAAAAGAAGGGTTTGCTCAATTTTGCCATGGAAAAGAAGCTCCAGCGAAGCGTTTATCAAAAGGGGATTGGATTGTATATTACTCGGGAAAAGAGAAGTTTGATGAGTCAGTCCCCTGCCGAAAGTTTACCGCATTTGGTGAAGTGTTGGACGAAAAACCCATCCAAGTAGAACAATTTCCTGGTTTTCATCCCTATAGAAGGAAAATTCGTTACAAAAAAGCCAAAGAGGCTGATATCTATCCACTCATTGAAAATCTGGCATTTATCAAGAACAAATCGAGTTGGGGTATGGCCTTTCGGTATGGATTTTTTGAAATCTCGGAAGATGATTTCAAGCTAATTATTAGAGAGATGAAGTAGAACAAACTCCACCCGTTCTTCCACAGAATTTCTCGGAATTTCCACGATCTCATATCCATTATCTAGATAGGCAGCTGTCACAGCTTCATAGGTTGCAACTGCGACTTCATAGGTCTGCTTCCGTTCTCGATCGTTTTGATAAATTTCTCGCCAAGGAGGCGTAACAAAGGTCTTTTGGTTATAACGAAAATTCCGTACAGCCTCCTCAAGGTGAGAGGAAACTTTTAACCCTTCAAGTTTGCTATATCCTATTAATCCTGGTATCCCGCGATCAAAAAAGACCGGTTTTTCTTGCTCAGAAACTTGATTGTACGTGTCGATAGAGCGAGAGAGCATCAAATCTCTGAATTTCTCCTTATCCCCCCACGGTAGAGCGTTTCCATCGATGGAAACTTGCTCCTGAATGATCCGCCGCCCTACCTCTTCCACAATTTGAAATCCTTTCTTTCGAAGTGCTTCTAAAATGGTGGTTTTTCCTGACCCTGGTCCGCCCGTAAAAACATAAAAATGAGGGCGTATTTTCTTTTTCAAGTAATGCTCCTTTGACGTATTGAAAATAGGAATCATACGAAACAACAATAGATATATAGATTTCGGGGGGATTTGGGTGGAATTTATCTAAATTTGTAGCCGGAGTCATCTGTTTTTTATGTATATAGATGAAGGGGATAGAAAAGATTATGTTCTGGTTTTTTTCAAATATTGCAATCGCAAGTCTTTTGGAAAACGTTCGATTGCATATCGCAACATGGTACGTGGCATGAGTAAACCATACTGGTCTACAAAGGTTTGAACCACAGAAAAATCTTTTTTTCCTGCTTCCCGTAACATCCAACCTACAGCCTTATGAATTAAATCATGGGGATCTGAAAGCAATATTTTCGAAACTTGAAGGGTAGGCGAAAAATAGCCCTTTCGAATCAAATACATTGTACTTACAATGGAAATACGCCTCTTCCATAGATTTTTAGAAAGAGCCCATTTTTCTAACACTTCAAAATTTTTATTGCTCCATAGCATCCCTCCAACAATATAAGGTGCAGATAGGTCGACCAGATCCCAGTTGTTCACGTGATCCATATGTTTCACATAGAATGTATATACCTTATGTTTTTCTTTATCGTCTCCCCGATTGAATTTACCGACAAGAATGAAAAGGCCACATGCCCGATATTCATGGATATCAGAATGTAAGAGGGTGGAGATTTCTTGATATGGCGTATCTTGATATTTGATTGCGATTTTTCGGATAATGGGTACAGAAACGCCAATAAATGTGTCCCCTTCTCCATATTCACCTGGTTGGATTTTGAAAAAAGTACGATAAACGGTAGCTTTATCTAGATCCGAAATTCTCTGAAGTTCAGAGGAGATAATAGAAAAATTCAAATCGTCCTCACTGTATCTTTTTGTTTTTTTCTTCGTGTTGAAGCAACCATTTTTTTCTAGCGACCCCACCTCCATATCCACCTAATTCACCACTACTGGTGATGATTCGGTGACAGGGTATTATAATAGCCAGCTGATTTGCACCATTGGCATTTCCTACGGCTCGATATGCAGACGGTTTTCCCATAGCTTCTGCTTGCTCTGCATAGTTTCTTGTTTCTCCATATGGAATACGGACCAGTTCATCCCAAACAGATTTTTGGAAAGGACTTCCTAGCAAATGAATCGGTGTTTCAAATAGATGAAGACTTCCATTAAAATAGGATGTTAGCTCATTTTCAATAGAAAGAATGGGTGTGGTTTTACCTGGTACAATGGCTGATTTTGTTTTGTTCCGAAGCCGCTTTACTTCACGTTCTAAACCGCGTCGGTCCACAAATGCAAGAAGATACAAAGCCTCTTCATCAGAAATAGCAAGCATGGGGCCAAGTGGAGTATCCAACCAGCATGCTTTTAATAGAGAAAGATGCTGACTAAAGCCTGTAGGGGCGGCTCCCATAATTTTGGAAAAAGCATCTCTGAATCCACTGCTCGATTCATAACCTGTATGAAGTTGGGCTTCAATTACGGATTCCCCTGCTCGAATCTGCTTCATAGCAATTCCTATGCGTCTGCTTCTTGCATATTGAACAAAAGTCATGCCAAATCGTTTTTTAAATTGTCGACGAGCGGTCGATGCATCCACAGACAACGCCTCAAAATCTCTGTCTTTCCATCTTTTTTCTGGATTTTCCTCTATCGCTTCAACAAGAATTTGAATCAACTCTGAAGCCTGATTAGGAGGAGACAGTGGGCGGCATCGCTTGCACGGCCTAAATGAGGCGAGCAAGGCTTCTTCGGCCGTTTTGTAAAATTCACAATGATCAAATTTTGGTTTTCTGGCTCCACATGTGGGACGACAAAATACAGATGTGCTGGTAACTCCGTGGAGTTGCCCCTACCAAACCGGACAGCCTAGTTGGCAGTTGATTTCTTGAGATACTCTCTTGGTGACTTCATGCCAAGCCCTTTATGGGGGTGATGTTCATTGTAATCCTCAAACCACCCA
>Ga0114970_10000652_pt1 | contig 25959 bp, 19 predicted proteins | sample M_140205_XF_Meta_FD_87030 | JGI IMG/M metagenome (GOLD analysis project Ga0114970, IMG submission 87030) | Freshwater microbial communities from Lake Montjoie, Canada to study carbon cycling - M_140205_XF_MetaG | ecosystem: Environmental > Aquatic > Freshwater > Lake | place: Lake Montjoie...
AGGATGTAACCACCTTTGAGTGTGCCTGCGCGGCGAGTTGTGGCGCTGACACCACCTTGATGCGGAAGATCCTGACGGCTCAAAGCGAGCAATGTGGGGCCATCTTGGCGGCTGAAGGCAGCGGCGAAGGCGGCGGCGGCTTCTTCGGCATCGCCGGGGCGGATGACATCGAGATTTGGGATCACACGCAGACCGCTGACGGTTTCCACCGGCTGATGCGTTGGGCCGTCTTCACCAACGCCGACGCTGTCATGCGTGAAGATGTAGGTGACGGGCAGCTTCGCGAGCGCGGCGATACGGATGCTCGGGCGGCAATAATCAGCGAAGACTAGGAACGTCGCGCCGCTGGCGAGGAACAGGCCGTCGTAAGCGATACCGTTGCAGATTGCACCCATGGCATGCTCACGAATGCCGAACCAGATGTTGCGACCTGTGCGATTCGTGGCGCTGAAGTCGCCCATACCAGTGAGGTAGTTCTTCGTGGAGCCGAAAAGGTCTGCGCTGCCCGTGATGAGATGCGGCACGGCTTTGGCGATGTGATTGAGAATCTCGCCACCGCTATTGCGAGTGGCCGCTTTGCCTTCAGCGGGATATTCTGGCACCGCTTTGAGCAAATCTTCAGCACTGAGGCTGCCGTTGCGTGCAGCGACGAGTTGTTTGGCGAGTTCAGGATTCGCAGCACTCCAGGCAAGGTAGGTCTGGTTCCATTCGCCATGAATCGCGGCACGCTTGGCCTTCAAATCGGCAAAGTAAGCCTTCACATCATCGCTCACGTAGAAATGCGTGCCTTCAGGGATACCGAGGCCTTTTTTCGCGGCATCGACGAACTTGGCACCGCCTTCGCCGTGGCCCTTGGCCGTGCCGGCGACTTCAGGGATGCCTTTGCCGATGATCGTCTTGGCGATGATGATCTTGGGCTTGCCATTGTCGTTCTTCTTGGCGTCGCTGATCGCTTTGACGATGGCGTCGAGGTCATGTCCATCGATCGTCACCGCATCCCAACCCACCGCGGTGAACATCGCAGCGGCATCTTCACTTTGCGTGACCTTGGCCATCGCATCGAGCGTCACATCGTTGGAATCGTAAATCAGGATCAGATTGTCGAGTGCGTTGTGCGCCGCAAAGGACACCGCCTCACGCGCCACGCCTTCTTGGAGGCAGCCGTCGCCAGCGAGAGCGATGATGTGATTGTCGATGATCGTGTGCTGAGCCGTGTTGTACTTCGCAGCGGCCATCTTGCCGGAGAGCGCATAACCGACCGCATTGCCCACGCCCTGACCCAGTGGCCCGGTGGTGGACTCCACGCCCGGTGTTTCATGAAACTCCGGATGCCCTGGCGTGATGGAATGCAGCACGCGGAACTTCGAAACGTCATCAATGCTCACGGCATAGCCACTGAGGTGCAGCCAGGAATAGATGAACATCGAGCCGTGACCCGCGCTGAGGATGAAACGATCACGGTTCAGCCATTTAGGCTCCGCAGGATTGCACTGAAGGCTTTCACCAAAAAGCACCGCGCCAACTTCCGCTGCACCGAGTGGCAGGCCAAGATGGCCGGAGGAGCATTTGTGCACAGCATCCATGGCGAGACCACGGGCTTCATTGGCGGCTTGAGAAAGGAGAGCTTTGTTCATGAGGGATGTTTAATGAGTTGGTGCGCCAGTAGCGGCCAAGCGCGGGACGCGTTCTTTACCGGCGCTAAGAGTGGATTCAAGGTCGAAAACTAGGCCGGATCGGACGTTTACTGGCCATGCCGCTCCAACCTTCCCGCCGTCGTTTTCTCGAAGCCTCCGCACTCGCGTTCGGTTCTCACTTACTCGGTCAAGTTCCGGGAGACCGCCCCAGACAGGACGCTGCGGTCAAGGTGCTCAATCCACGTGGTCGAGTTCCAGTAAGCATCATCATCGATGATTCGACGTGCTTGGTGAACTTGAACAAGTTCGCCATTCCGCAGTTCGCCACGGTGAATCCGGGCAAGTACGACCACTATCCATGGCAGAGTTGGCCGGACGAGATTCCCGACAGCTTCGTGCGCAAATTTGCCGATTGGGCCACGGAGAATGGCGTGAAGGGCAAGTACAGCATTGTCCCCTTCCCCGCCTGTGTGGGCCGCCTTGACCGCGAGATCCCCGGCTGGAGCCAGCGTGACCTGCAAGACAGCATCAAGCTCGTGCGCGAGCACATCACGCCGAACTGGGACATCCATCCCGAGATGGTCACGCACACGCGCATCATCGACACGAAGACGGGGCATCCGTATCCTGAGATCAGCCCGCGCTTCATGGAGAACTGGGACTGGTGCAACGGGCGCAGCACCGACGAAATCGCGGACTACATGAGCTATGCGCTCACCATTTTGAAAAACATCGGCCTGCCATGTGAAGGCGTCACCACGCCCGGTGGTTTTGGCAGCAAAGCGCGGCCACAGCTTGCAGAGGCCTCGTTTGAATCGTGCCGCAGTGTCTTCAAGGCCGAGATCCCACACTATTTCCGCGACCTCTATGACAAGGGCGATCAAAGCGTGGCCCCCATCGTGCAAAACGCCAGCGGACTCGATTCCGATGATCCTCGCTGCGTCGTGCACATCATCGGCTGCACGGGTGACTGGACCGGCGGCTGGAATTGCATCACGCCGACCGGTACGGACGCCTTCATCACGGCTGACGGCAAATCCGGTCGCATGGTCGAGGTCATCCAGCGTGGCGAGCCCGCCATCATCGTCTGCCACTGGACCGGCATCTATTGGAACGGTCTCGAAATTGGCTTCGAAATCTTCCGTGAGGTTGTTAAGCGCCTGCACGCCACATTCGATCACCTGCACTGGATGAAGCTCAGCGAAATCTCCCGTTACTGGGCCGCGAAGGAGCTGACCAAGATCGAGTTCGATGCTGCGAAGAGTCTGGTGACACTCAAGGCGCCATTTGCCTGTGAAGAGTTCACGCTGTCGCTGCCAGTGCTTCAGGGTGTACCTGAAGGACTCACCGAAGTCGATTCACGCCTCAAATTGAAGCCAGAAACATGGTGTCGCGAAAAGGACGCCACACTTGTGTGTTTCAAGCTCAGCAAGGGCGCCTCGACGATCGGCTTCAAAGCATGATCCTGCTTGCGAGAACGAGGCCATGGCAAGATGGTACTCCATGAATAAAGGAAACATCGGCCTCTGGTTTGCAGGAGCCTTCATGCTGATCATGGGCTGGATTGCCTTCGATATGCTGCGTCCGGTTTCCGGCGGTGGCACCGGCAGCGCCACATCCATCAGCGCGGTGCGCACGGCCAAGGTGCCGGTGCTGGTCGAATTCTATGCCGATTGGTGCGGCCCATGCAAAGTCGTGGGGCCAATGGTCAAGGAACTCGCGAACGAATTGAAAGGCAAGGCGCTGGTGATCCGCATCAACGTCGATGAAGACCCCAAGCTCTCCCGCGAACACGGCGTGCGCAGTATTCCCACTTTCATCGCCTTCAAATCCGGCCGAGAGACGGGACGCGAAGTCGGCGGCATTCCGAAAGAGAGAATGCGGCAGCTAATGGGGTTGTGACGGCGGTTACAGCAGGCACTCGGCGATCTGCACGGCGTTCAGCGCGGCTCCTTTGAGGAGCTGGTCACCGACGACCCAGAAGGAGAGGCCATTGTCGAGAGCGCAGTCCATGCGGAGACGGCCGACGGCGCAGTTGTCGCGACCGGCGATGTCGAGGGCGAGCGGATAGACCTTGTTCGCGGGATCGTCGAGGATGTCGAGGCCGGGAGCTTTGCTGAGCACTTCGCGTGCAGCGGCGACGGTGACGGGCTTTTCGAACTCGGCGCTGATGGCGATGCTATGGGCGCGGAAGACTGGGATGCGGACGCAGGTCACGGACGCACGGAACTTGTCGTGATGCATGATCTTGCGGCCTTCGTTCTCCATCTTCATCTCTTCCTTCGTGTAGCCGGTGTCGAGGAAGCTATCGACCTGCGGGATGGCATTGAAGGCGATCTGATGCGGATAGACATGCGGCTTGCTGTCGAGCTTGGCGGCGTCCCAGGCGCGGTTCTGGCTGGCCCATTCGCGGGATTGGTTCGCCAGTTCTTCAATGGCCTGCGCCCCGGTGCCGGAGACGGCCTGGTAGCTGGAGGCAAAGATGCGCTTTACGCCGAAGGCCTGATGCAGCGGATAAAGGGCCATCAGAGAGATGGCGGTGGTGCAGTTCGGGTTTGCGAGGATGCCCTTATGCGACTTTACATCGGCGGCGTTGATTTCCGGCACGACGAGCGGGACGTTCGGGTCCTGACGGAAGTAGGAAGAGTTGTCAACGACCACAGCACCCGCCTTCACGGCATGCGGCGCAAAATCACGCGAGATGCCGCCACCAGCGCTGAAGAGTGCGATGTCGATGCCTTTGAACGAGTCTGGTGTCAGCTCCTGGATGGTGATGTCCTGGCCTTTGAACTTCATCTTCTTTCCGGCGCTGCGTGCGGAGGCGAGAAGGGTGAGGCTGGCGACCGGAAAGGCGCGTTCTTCGAGGCAGCGGATCATTTCCACGCCGACTGCGCCGGTGGCTCCGACGATGGCGACGTTCTTGGGAGTGCTCATGGTGGTGTGAGTTGCTTTGAGTTTTGGGGCGCGCATGGTAGAGGAACAAACCCGATATGCAAGCTCTCACCAACCCGCGCCTCGAAGTCAGCATCGGCACGCAGCGCCTGCGTTTGTTCGATGGCGCACATCTGGTCAAAGAATGGGCCTGCTCGACTTCCAAATTCGGCATCGGCTTTACCGAAGGCAGTAACAAAACGCCGCTGGGCAGTTTTGTCGTAAAGGAGAAACATGGCGATGGAGCGGAATGCGGCACGATTTTCAAATCGCGCCAACCCGTCGGCCACTGGACTCCTGGAATGGACACCAAGACCGATTTCGTGCTTACGCGCATCCTCTGGCTTCATGGCTTGGAACCATGCAATGCGAACACCTTTCAACGCTACATTTATATCCACGGCACGAATGACGAAAACGGCATTGGCCGCCCCGGCAGCCATGGCTGCGTGCGCATGCGCAATCGTGATGTGATCAATTTGTTTGATTTAGTACCAATAGGAACGCCCGTTTGGATCGGCGAATAATTCACGGTAGGGCCATGGAGCCCTACTGGTTACTTTGGCAGCTTAAGCACAAAACACGCGCCATCTTTGTTTGAAGCATCCAGCGTGATCGCACCACCCAATGCCGTCGCAAGACGGCGGCACAATGCCAGCCCCAAGCCAACACCCGGCGCGGAATGCGCGGCCTGATCGGCGCTCTTGTGAAACGGATGAAAAATCCGCCGCCGCTCGCTGCGGGAGATGCCGCCGCCGTGATCGCGAACACGCAGCATCGCAAACTTGCCGCTTGTGTCCGCCTCCACATGGATCACCGGCTCCGCCGCACGCGGCGCGGCATATTTGCAGGCGTTATCGACGAGATTGAAAAGAATCTGCTCCACCGCCGCCGCGTCGATGTGAAGCTGAATTCTGCGGTCGGCATCCGTGGCATGCACCCGCACTTCCATGCTGCAATCATCGGCGCGTTGCTTCAATCGTGGCAATACTCGGTCCAGCAACTCGCCGATCGTCACATTCTCGGCTCTCGCCTTCGCGCTGCCGCGTTCGAGACGCGCATAGGCCAGTACATTTTCGACGAGGTGGCTCAATCGCCCCGCTTCACCTGTCAACGTATCAAGATAGGTCTTCCGCTGCGTCTCATCCGTCACCATGCCGTCTGCCAGCATCTCGGAGTAAAGTCGGAACGTCGTCAGTGGCGTGCGCAGTTCATGCGTCACGGCAGAAACGAAATCGGCACGCCGTTCACTGAGCGCCACCGTGCCATGCAGCACCATGCCCACCGCCGCAGCAGCGAGAAGCACGCAGGCCAGCGCGATGGCGAGTGACTTGCGCAGCGGCGTCCAAAACGGCAGCGGAGGTAGTTGGATCACGCCAGCAATCAGTCGCACAGGCAAGGCAGCGAAGCGCTGCGGATCATCCGTGGGCCGCACACCCACACTCGCATTCGCGGCAGGTTCGAGGCGTGCATCGGGAAACAGATCCGTGATCTCGCGTAGCCATGCCTCGCGCAGCGCCGGCCAGTCAAGCCACACGCCCTGCACCATGCGCACTCCATCCACCACGGCTTCACGCGTCAGCACCAGATGCTGGCCCAGCCACACGCCTTGAAACGGACGCGAACTCGTCGCTGCCATGTTGGATTTCACTGTCACGGCATCCTTGGCTGCATCGGCAGGCGCAGCAGGGGCCAACGTCGATGGAGCGGCAGGCATTCTTGTTGCGGCTGCCGCTGGTTGGGCCACTGGCGCTGGCGCTGCCGCCAGCAAAGACGCTCCGGCTTGTCTTTCCTCGGCCTTCTTCATCGGCTGGGGCACAGGCATCGCCTTCATCTCTTTGTCGGCTGTTTTTGCCAATTCCAGCGTCCCGGCACCGGTCTTCATCTTGATCATCGGCTGCTGCTTGGTCGCCTCCACATTCTGCGCAGTCACTGCTCGATTGCGTAGTGCGTTCTCATTGCTGTTCAACTGAAGCTGCTGCGTGACGACTTGATCCTGCTGCACGGCCCAGGCACCGTTGCGCGGCAGATTTGCATCGCTCGCTTCCAGCGGCTTATCATCGGAAAATTCAAGTCGTGCCACACTGGCCTGCTCAGCGAGAATCTGGCGGTTGAATACCACGGGAGGAGCTGGTTTGGCCTCCTTGGAGCGGCGCATGGAAGGAAGGTAAGAAGATACTTTCGGCTCCGGCGTGATGGGATTGGAAGGCTGAGCCAGTAACTCACGCAGGCCACTCAGACGCTGTTCGCTGCGCGTCAGATCGTCTGCGTTGATGAATTGTGCCAACGCCAGTGCTCGTTCACCATTCTGCGGCACTTGCGGTGAGATCACCTGCCCGCGCGAATCCATTTGGAAGTGCAGCAGCACATGTTCCGGTAACTCCGCGAGCAGCGGCGACGGCACCAGCACCTCGCCTTTCGAGTAATTTCCATACGTTGCGTTCACCAGACCTTCCGGTGAGTGGAAAGGTCGAAAGTCATGCGGTGGTCGCGCATTTTCGCGAATCATGAGCGCACTCGCCTGGAAATCGAGACGCCACAGCGCCAAGCGCACACGCTCTTGCTGATCCGCATCCCGCGCCGCCTCCTCACGCGTGCGCTCCAACGCCAGCGTATGCCAGCTCACCCACGCCATCGCCGCGAGCAGCAGCCCGAGGCAGGCGAGGAAGGTGATCCAGATGTGGAGTGGTTTGCGCATGATTTCGATTAAGCGAGTTGGTAGCCTTTCCCTCGCACAGTGACGATCACACGCGGCGACTCGGCATCATCTCGCAACTTGTGCCTCAAATTAGCGATATGCATGTCCACCGTGCGCGTCTCGGTTTGATTGTTATCGATATGCCAGACGCGCTGAAGCAACTCATCACGCGAAACGGGTCTGCCACGATTCAACGCAAGATAGCGCAGCACATCACGCTCGCGCTCGGAAAGCTCCGCACGTTCGCCATTTTCAAAGCGTGCCTCGCTTTTGCCAAAATCAATCGTCGTAGCCGCCAGCTTCAGCGTTTCGGTGGGTGGTTGGCGCTCGGGAGCACGGCGCAGCACTGCTTCGACGCGTGCGAGCAATTCGCGCACACTGAAAGGCTTCACCACATAATCATCGGCTCCCAAACTTAGCCCGCGCACACGGTCATTCTCTTCGCCGCGTGCTGAGAGAATGATCACCGGCGTTCCGGGCCGTTCGCGGCGCAGCGCTTTCAAAATATCGAAGCCGCTGGCATGCGGCAGCACCAGATCGAGCAGCATGAGGTCAAAGGTCGCGCTCAAGGCCAGCTTCATGCCTTTCTCGCCATCGCCCGCCTCCAAGGTCGTGTGACCGGCAAACTTGAGCGCATCGAGGACGCCGCGACGAATCGCGGCGTCATCTTCAACAACGAGAATGGTGGCAGGCATAAGGGAAGGTTAAAGGGTCATTTCTCCCACGCGATGCCTTTTTTCTCCGCCTGCGCACGCAGCGCCTTGGTCATCGCGGTGTCCAGCGTGTCGTTCTTGGCGGATTCCTTGCGTTGGCTGGCCACATAGGCTTCGCGCTCCTTGTTCAGGGTCAGCACTTTCTTTTGAATCTCAGCACGCGCGGCGGTTTTTTTCATGAGATAGGCCTGACGTTGCTCAACGGTCATCTTCTTCATCTCCTCAGGCAGGTCGGCATCTTTGACCTTGGTGATGTCGAAGTCCTTGCTCTTGCTGGCATCGACCAGATCCCAGGTGGCGTTGAAATAGTTCCCGCTGGCCTTGGTGAGCGTGCGCTGCACGGCTGCGCCGGACTGCGCTTTGTCGAACGCATTGCCGTCCTGCACGGCCTGACGTGCCTTCGCAGCGGGTGCGGCAGCGCCGTAGTTGATGTAGGTCTTGTTCAGCTCCTCGTTGAGTTTCACGATCTCCTTGTCCTGCGGTGCTTCGATGTGAACGATGGCCTGGTTCTGGTCGATGACGAGGTATTTGCCGTCGGCAAGCAACGCCCCCTGATTCCAATGCTCGGCGATGCCCTGCGCTTCACCGCCGCAGTGAATCGTGTTCACGATGATGCCCTTCGCGATGGCGTCTTTGCAGCTCTGCTTCGAATCAATCGGTCCCTGCGTGAAAGGTTCGTTGCCGGCAATGAAGATGGCCTTGTAAACCTTCGGATTCGGGTCCCAGGCGAGGTCTTTGGTCGCACGCTGAATCACAGCGCCACAGTATTCCTCGCCACCATTCGTGGTGAGAGCGAACAGTTCCTCAGAGACCTTGTCGAGGTCGCGTGTTAGCGGCTGAATCTGGCGAATCCAATGCTCTTTCGAGTTCAAAGCGTCTTTACCATATTCGTAGAGTGCCACCTGAACGACGGGCGTTTTGCCGTCCTGTTTCGCGGTGATGAATTCGTTCACCAGTTTCCAAAGTTGCGTCTTCGCCTGTTCGATGAGGCCGCTCATGCTGCCGCTCGTGTCGAGCAGCACGGCGATTTGAACGAGTGGGCCATCGACGGCTGCTTCAACTTTGACGACTTCCGCCGCAGGTGCTGGCAGACTGACTTCTTTGGCGTTGGTGAGGCTCACGGTCAAAGCCGCGGCGATGAGGATGTGTTTCGTTTTCATGGGTGTGTGTTGGGTTGAGTTGACGGGGAAATTTCAGCGGATGAGCACAAGCTGACCGCGATGTTCGAGCAACAGCTCGCCACGCAGTGCGAGAAGTCCCTGGCGGTTGTCGGCAGCGAGTTCGTCCACAAGGTGACCAAATTCAGCACTGCCGATCTCGATGGTGCGGTCTGGAGCACGCTCGATCTTGGCGGCATTCGCATCGGTCCAGCGATTGCCTTTGTTGAAGAGCGCTCCCGCTTGGACTTGCTGCACGCTGGTGATCTCGACCGCCTGCATTTTGTCATCGAGGAAGCGATTGCGGACGTTCAGCTGCTTCGATTCGACGGCTTTCTGCAAATTGTCCGCCTGCGACACCGCCGCAGGTCCGCTACGCATTTTCATCGCCCTGTCGCTGTAGTTGCCCGTCGTGCGTGTCGCATTGGAGGTCACAGCGGCCAACGAAGTGCCTTCTTCGGCCAGAAAGGCGGTGTACTCGGTCAAAATGCCGAACTGCGTCGAGAGACGAACGATTTCGCTCACCAGCTCGGTCGTGTTTGCCGTCGCGCCATCGGCACCGAGATCGCGAATCGCCTCACTGAGCACGGCGATCTTGTTGCTGGCCCACAAGCGGGCCACGAAGGCGTTCGCGGTGCTCGCTTTGTCGAGATTGAAGGTGAAATCGAACTTCCGCTCGCCTTCTGCTGAAGCGCCCGTGAGCTGGAAATGCAGCGGCGCTTCACCGCGATAGGTGCCGGAGAGAAGAATCTGTTCGCCCTCAAACACATCAGGCAGCGGCGATGGAATCAGGTCACTGACACGATTCGGATCATCCAGCACACGCAACGCTGGTTTGGTGAGCAATGGACCGCGCAGACGATCAAACACACGACCAACCTTGACCTCCACGTCTTCCTTTGGCAGCACAAATTCTGCGCTAGCGCGTGTTTCACGGGCAATGCGTGACAACAGCGGCGTATTCACATCCACACCGACGCCGAAGGTAAAGACACGGCGTTGATGTGGATTGCCCTTTGCCACCGCTTCACGGATCGCCTTCTCCGAAGTCTGGCCGATGGTTGGCAAGCCATCCGTGAGGAACAATACAAGCGGCAGCATATCATCGAGCGGCTTCTGCCTCAGCGCTTCGACGACGGAGTCATGAATGTTCGTGCCGCCACTCACACGCAATGCGCTGATGTAATCGCGCGCCTGCTTGGTCGTCTCCGTGTTCTTGATCACCGGCTGCGCGGCGAACATTTCGACCGCTTCGTTATAGACGATGAGGTTGAAACCCTCGCCATCGTTCAAACCTTCGATCACCTGCAACGCCGCCGCCTTCACCTGATCCAGCTTCAGTCCCGCCATGCTGCCGCTTCGATCAATGACAATCGTGACCTCACGCTTGATCGGCGCTGCATCGGCTTTCGGCTTCGGCGGAGCGATCATCACAAGAAAATAGCCACCGCCGATCTTCGGATCAGGATAAGCGAGCAGTGAGGCCGTCATCTCGTCCTTCGTCTCGCGCAGCAACGACACACGGAAGGCTCCGGGGTCCTTGGTTTCGCAGGAAAGGCTTGCTTCGCCACCATTCGGCTGCTTCACCGCGATCTCATGGCTCGGCGAATACACCGAAGCGATGCGTGAGGTCGATTTGACGCGCATGGAGAGCTTCCACGGCACCGAATACTCCACCGCCTCCGAACGCGGCAGCACGTAGTCTAGCCGCGCACCGTCCGCCTCCAGAAGCTGCTCATAAGTCACGCGAACCTTCTGCGTGCCATTGGCCGGCACCGGAAACACACTCGATTTGACGACTGCGTTGCCCACAAACTCCAGCAGCGCCGGATCACGCGTCTGCGCCACAATGCTGTCATAAATCCGCCGCGCCTCATCACGCGGCAGCAAACGGGCAGTGCCCTCCGCATGACCACCTTCAAACGCAAACGCCTTCAAAACCGCACCCTGCGGCACTGGCACGAGCAATTCTGACTCCAGGGGCCGCCCCGTCGGATTGCGCAGCGCGATGTCGAGTGTCGTCGTGGCGATTTGATCCGCGAGATCGATGCGAGCATCGACCTGAGTGACTTGAACCGCCTGAGTCTGCGTCAGACGTGTATTAGGCGAGATCCACACCGGCATGCGCGATGTCTGCGCGATCAGGTTCGTGGCGAGAAAGAGGGCACAAAGAATTGTCTTCATGCCGCCATGATGATTCAGGCGGGATCAGGCGTCTGTAAACGCACTGTAAATGACGCTTACCTCACCAGCAGTTCCTCACCGCGATAGATCACGCGCTCGACCATGCCTTGAAGCGTTTTGTCGAGGAAGGGCGTGTTGATGCTCTTCGACTTCATGAAGGTGCGGCTGAAGGTAGTGGTGCGGGCGGGATTGAAGAGGATGAACTCGGCGATGCCGCCTTCTTTGACAGGCACGGGCGGGAGTTTCATGAGGCGGCGTGGTTCGGCGCTGTAGCGCTTCACGATGAGGCCCCAGTCGAGGATGTCCTTGGAGATGTAGTAGTCGTAGAGCGAGACGAGGGCGCTTTCGAGGCCGGTGATGCCGAAGGGGGCGCTGGCGAAGTCCTGGTTCTTTTCAAACGGGGTGTGTGGGGCGTGATCGGTGGCGATGACGTCGAACCAGCCATCTTTGAGGCCCTGGAGTAGCGCGGCGTTGTCCTCGGGCGTGCGCAGCGGCGGGTTCATCTTGTAGTGCGTATCGTAGTCGCCGATGTGCTCGTGATTGAACATCAGATGGTGCGGCGCGATCTCGCAAGTGACGCGAATGCCGCGATCTTTGGCGCGCTTGATGGTGCGCATGCCTTCGGCAGTGGTGACGTGCTGGATGTTGAGATGCACGCCGGTGAACTCGGCGAGGCGAATGTCGCGCGAGATGGAAATCTCTTCACTGATGCTCGGAATGCCGGGCAAGCCGAGCGCGTAGCTGATTTTGCCCTCGTGCATACAGCCTTTGCCGCTGAGTTCTTTGACTTCGCAATGGCTGGCAAGTGGCAGGTCGTAATCGCGCGCGTATTCCATCGCGCGACGCAGCACCTGCGGGTTATCGACGGGGAAACCGTCGTCGGTGAGCATCACGGCACCCGCGGCCTTCATGCCAGCGATGCCGGCAAGTTCCTCGCCTTTGCGGCCCTTCGTGATGGCACCGGTGGTGTAGATGCCAGGGCCGATGCGCGTGCGGCGTGCGCTTTCCAGCACGCTGCGGACGACGCCTGCGTTGTCGATGGCCGGAGAGGTGTTCGGCATCATGACGAAGCCGGTGACGCCGCCATTGATCGCGGCTTCAGCACAGGTGGCAATGTTTTCCTTGTCCTCCTGGCCGGGTTCGCGGGCGTGGACATGGATGTCAAAGAGGCCTGGAAGCAGGATGCGGCCAGTACAATCGATGATCTCCGCATTATCGATGCCGGTGATGTTGGCAGCCACGCCAATGATCTTGTCGCCCTCAACGAGCACGTCGGCGGTTTGAAGCTTTGGCGAGTCTTCGCTGGCGATCTGGGCGTGGCGGTAGAGGCGTTTCATGCGTCCTATGATGTGAGGCATGAATTGCGCCTGCGCAAGCCTGCGAAATCAGATCAGCAGACTGGAATGTGCGGCATTTACTTCTTCCGCACGTAAAACAGCACACGATCGTGGGTAAGGAGGCAGAGATCAAGGCGGCCGTCTTTATCGAGGTCGAGGGCGGCGTAGTCGTGGGGTTCGTTTTCGAGACCGGTTTTGCCACGGAAATGCGGATCAGTTTCGAAGACGCGGAAATACATGGCACTGTCCCATTTTTGACCGGCGGCTGGCTGGAAAATTTCGATAACGCGACTTTTCGCGGTGTCGATGAGCGCGATGTCATCGATATCTTCACCGGAGAACGAGGCAGCGATGAGATCTGAGGGCGTGGTGTCCTTGAGGTCACTGTCGAAGGTGGCGACGGTCTCGAGCTTGAGCGTGGCACCGTCGAGCGGGGTCATTTGGAAGCTGGTTTTGGCGAGCAGAAGCAGCTTGGTGTTTTTTCCAGCCGCCATGAGCACGCATTGATCGGGAGCCATGACAGGCAAGGGATGAGTGTGGTCGGCACGATAGACGCGATCTTTGCCAGCGGTGAGTTCATGAAGCTTGCTGTGCGTGGCATCGATGAGGAGCACGGAAACTTTGCCGTCTTTGCGTGAGACGAGGGCGCTGTGCAGTTCAGCGGCAGGATCGGGAGCATTGAACTGCTCGACAATGTTCGCTTTGCCATCGGCATCGACTTTGAAGGCGCGGGCGAGTTGCTGATGCGCGATGAGGATTTCTTCTTTGCCATCGCCATCGAGATCACCGGTGGTGAGCGCGGCGGGGGCGAGTTTGCTGACAAACGAGTCGGGGATGCCCTCGACGCGCTTGAAGGGTGCTTTGAGGTCGGCGGTGCTGAGCAGAAGCTGCAACGGACCGAGGTTGGAAAACAGTGCGAGATCGCCACGACCATCCTGATTGGCATCGACAACGCGGAGGCCGTTGATGCGGCCGGTTTTGATCGTGAGTTCCTGCGTGGTGGCCGTGAAACCTTTGGCGGCGGTGGTTTTGCGCAGCGTGATGAACTGCGGCTTAGATTTGATCTCGCTGGCACAGAGAATGGCCGTTTCAGCCGGTGCAGCGAGTGAACCAGTGGTGAGAGCGAGCAGCGTTTCGCCTTCCTTGGCTTGATAAACGATCTCGGGATAGGCGAGACGGTTGTCTTTCCAATGCGCGACACCAATGGCCTGCTCACCGGGACTAAGTAGGATGAGGTCGGCCTTCTTATCGGCATCGACATCGGCAATGGCGAGTGCTTCGACACCGCTGAGGATGGGAAACTCGCGACCTTCGCTAAAGGCACCGCTGGCGCTGCCTTGAAACAGCCAGACGCGAGCGGCTTTCGGCTCGGACATGATGACATCGGCATGGCCGTCGCCGGTGAGATCGCCATAGGCCACGGCACCGTTCTTCGACTCAGTCGGCGGCATGGCGTAGCGGATGGTGGCGGCACGATCAGCGTTGGGTTCGGCAGCACCTTGCGTGAGCTTCGCGACTTCGACCATGTTCGTTTCATCCTGAATCCAGGCGACACCAGATTTTTTGTCGCCAAGGCGGACCGCATGCAGCCAGTGACGTGTGGTTGGAATTTCAAGCCGCCATTCCTCGCCGAACGTGGTGCCTTCATGCTGCAAGCGCACGAGCAGTGCATCGCCTTCGGGAGCGGTGTAGAACAGATCAGCGCGGCCATCGGCATCGAAATCGGTGATGCTCAATCCGGCGCAGCCGCCTTCGCCAAGCGCGTAATTTTGTGGATCCGCCCACTCACCGGGCGCTTTTTGCAGCAGCACCATCAACCGAGTGTTGGTGAGCAGGGCGATGTCATCGCGGCCATCACCGTTCAAATCGCGTGCGGTGAGCACTTCGGAGTCGTCTGCGGTGGAATCGAGGGTGAACTCGCGCTTCTCGGTCCAGGTGCCTTTGTCGCCCTGCATGCGAAGCACGAGTTTTTCATCATCGGTGATGAAGGCGATGTCCTGACGCTTGTCGCCATTCCAATCGCCAACAATAAGCGCCAGCGCCGCATGACCGATGACAAGCGGTTGCTTATCAAAACGCGAGACTTCGAGAATCGGATTCCAGCGGTCCGTACGTGCGGCTTTTTCGGGATCACCGGGCTGCACGCCGTCTTTGCGCTGAAGCAGGAACTCAATGCGCGCGCGTGAGGCGTTAACGATAGCGAGATCGGTCAAGCCATCGCCATTGAAGTCGCCGGAACGCGGGCTGGAGGTATTCCAGTCGAGTTTGACGATCTCAGGGCCGTCGAAGTAAAGCGCGGGCTTTTCTGCGAGGGCAGCGGTGGCGAACAGGATGAGAGCGATAGTGCGCATGAGAGTGATGCTGGATGCCAGAAACTTGATGCTCGATGCAGAGCTCCAGAAACCAGCATCGAGCATCCAGCGGTGCGGCTATTTCTCCACCGGCGTAGTCAGGTAATGAAGCTGGATCGCGTCTGGGTGCGAGTAGCTAGTGCTGAGCAGGCTGCCAAAATAGCGCTGGAAGGTCTCGTTCGACGGGCGTGCGCTGGAATCAAACCAACCGCCGGAGGCCGCCGCATGTGCGGTGTCAGCTTCATCTGGGGCCAGCGCTTTCTTGCCGGGACCTTTTTTCTTGGCTGCACCGGCCTTACCGCCCGCTTTACTTTCAAGTGTGGCGGCAGCAGTGGCGATCATGTTGAGAAGGCGGCCGGCATCTGTAACACCGACACCGCTGTAGTTCTTCGGCACGAGCGAAAGGAGATTTTGCACATGCGCATTTTCCCAGACACTCGGCCCTGAGGGGTCCTTCATGCGACCGAGAACTTTTTTCAGCGTGGCCTGCGTGCCGACGGAGATAAGCAGATACTTGCCGGTGTTGCAGAAGGCGACCTCGGTGGCGGCATTGGCCGTCTGCGTGGTCTTAAGCGTGTTGATGGTGAAGCCGAGGAAGTCACTCTCTTCAAAAGCACCGAAGCCGGCACCGGCGAAACGTTTGATGCCCTCTAGAGCACCGCCGAGCTTGTCGGCGTCTTTGATCTTAAATCCCATGACCTGGCTTTCCTTAGTGCCGTCACCATCCTGCACCTGAATGACTTCATCGGCGAGACTGCCGAAGAGATCGTCGCGGATTTTGAAGCCCATCTGAGCTTCGAGTTGCGGGATCTGCATGGTGACCATCATCGCCATCGGTCCCATCTTGGTGATCATGGCAAGAATGCCATCATAGACGGTGCCAAAATCCATACGAGCAACGCTGGCGGTCAGGATATCAGCGGGGATGAAGTTGGGCAATGTCACTTCGTTGCCAGTGCCGCGCATGATGGCCAGTAAACCCGTAGGCTTCTGCGGATGCAGGATCGTCAGGTCCATGCGTGACTGCGCATCCTGTAACTCCATGCTGAAGGCAACGGCCTGTAATTCCTGCGCGCCGAGCATATCCATGATTTGCTTTGGCTTGATGTCGAAGCTCATGCCTGCGGCGGGTTTCTTGTCGTCCTTCTTTTTGGCGTCGGCTGCCGCAAGGGCCTTCTCACCGAGTTCGAGGATCTTCACGCCGTTGAAATAAAGCATCAAGTCACCGCCGCCGTTGGTGAACTGACCAATGCGAGCGAGATGTTCGCGCGCAACTCCAGGAGGATCACCTGCGCCGTTCTTCAAAGCGCCGATCATGTATTCCATGAGCTTACGCGTGTTCGCTTCGATCATCACATCACCCACCATCGCCCAGGCAGTGACCCACGCCGCGTCCTCTGCTTCAGAAGCAGCGGCGATCTGCACGCTCACGCCGCCGATGTCCTCGGTGCGCAGTTTGATATCGGCGTTGGTCTTCTTCTTCGACTCCACTTCGGCGAGCTTGTGCGCTTCGATCTCTTTTTGCTTACCGGCGATTTCGCAGAGCGAAACATTCGGTGAGTCTTTTTCAAATTCGGTGAAGTCATTGAGCACGAGGAAGCTCACAAGTGCTCCCGGATAATCCTTGAGCGTGTCGTACATGCCGCTGCCGTAGGTGTCTTTGAAAAACTTGTCCCACGGAGCGTCGCTTTCTTTGCGCATGGGGGCCATCCAGCGTTTCGCCTCGTCATCCTGCATGAATTTGGCGTAGCTGCTCTTATCCCAATCGGCGATCAGCTCGGGCGTGTTTTTGACAACGATGACACCGGCGGTGTCCTTTGGCATGAGATTGAACCATTGCTCCAACCGGTCGGCGGCGGAGGCGGGAAGGATGCTGGGAAGGATGCTGGCAAGCAGCAGGGCGAGCAGGAGGGGGGCGCGTTTCATGGGGTTGTGAGATTGGGATGCGATCATTACTGAGGAATCAAATGCGCGGGGTTACAGAATCCGGCTTTGTTTTTTCCTGCGGAGGAGCCGGTGGCGGCAGGTAGCGGAAGCCGCTGTTCGGATTGCGCGGATCAAAGGCGAATGCCTCGCGATTCTTCAGGAAGAGCTTCAGCACGTTCGATGGAATCGAAAAACCAAGGCCCTCAACGCCGACACCGGCGGCTTTCATGTTGTTCACGCCGACGACTTCGCCGCGTGCGTTGAACAACGGACCGCCGGAGTTACCGGGATTGATTTGCGTCGTGCTTTGAATGTACCAGCGGCCACCGCTCTCACGGGCGCGAATGCTGACGATACCCTTCGACACGGAACGCTCCAAACCGAGCGGACTGCCGATGGCGAAGACCTCTTGGCCCTGCGTCAGCGCTTCCGAATCGCCCATCGGCACAAACGGCAGTGTGTCGGCGGCGGGATCGTCGATTTGCAGAATGGCGAGATCGAGGAAGCCGTTCATCGCGACAATCTTCACCTTCGTGAACTGCTGCTTCTCCAGCCCGCCGGGTTTTTTGCGATACACGACCACGGTGATCTCACGCTCACCGGCAATGACGTGCTGGTTGGTGATGACGTAGCCGAGCTTGTTGATGATGAAGCCGGAGCCGAGGCCCGACGCCGTCTGAATCTGCACCACGCCCTCCGCCACGCGCTGCACGTTCTTCTCCACCGTCATCGGTTCGCGCGACGGTTCGACGAAGTAGATATCCTCGCCCTGCACGGCGGCGGTCTTGGCCGCAGCGGCATTGGCTTTTTCGAGAATAGAGATCTCCGAGCGCGGCACGGTCAGCACCGTGTTGCCGAGATCGAGCACCACGGCGTCATCACGCTCCTTGAGGACATCGCCGCGCAGTTCCGCGCCATTTTTGAGGACGATCTTGACGGTCTCCGCCGACGCGGCAGCAACTGCCATGCAGGCCGCCGCCAAAATTCCGAAGCTCAGGTTGTTTCGCATCACGGGCGCGGACTCTAGCGGACACGTCTGCGGATACGAGCTTTTTTTGCGCGTCTTGACTCATGCCACCTCCACGCATCTCATGCACCGATGCCCGCCGCCGCCCTGATCTCCGCCGCCCAGACCTTGCGTGAAACCCTGCGCCCGCTGCGCTTTGCCGCGCCAGTCGAATTTGTCTATCAGCCGCTCGATTACGCCTGGGCACCGCATGAAACGTACCTGCGGCGCTTTGGTGGCAGCAAGAAGCGTGTCGTGCTCGTCGGCATGAATCCAGGTCCCTTCGGCATGACGCAAACTGGCGTGCCCTTCGGCGAAATCGCCGCCGTGCGCGACTGGATGGGCATCCGCGAACCCGTGGGCAAACCGGAACGCGAGCATCCGAAGCGCACTGTTGTCGGTTTCGACTGCCCGCAGTCCGAAGTCAGCGGCAGACGGCTCTGGGGGTTGTTTGCACAGCGTTTTGGCACGCCAGAGGCCTTTTTCAAAGACCACTTCGTCACAAACTACTGCCCGCTCGTCTTCATTGAGGCCAGCGGCCGCAATCACACGCCTGACAAACTCCCCGCCGCCGAAACCACCGCGATGGAAGCGGCGTGCGATGCGCATCTGCGCGCCGTTATCACCGCCCTGCAACCCGAATGGGTCATCGGTGTCGGCGCTTTCGCTGAAGAGCGTGCGAATCGTGCGAAGGAAGCCATGAAGGGCACTTTCAAAACCGGCCGCGTTCTCCACCCCAGCCCCGCCAGCCCCGCCGCGAACCGCGACTGGGCCGGTGCCGCGACGAAGCAGTTCGTGAAGCTCGGCGTGTGGGAATAGATCAAGGTGTAGGCACCAAGCGCGTGATCTTGAGGCGCAGAAACGCCCGACTAGACGACGTCACTGCGTTTTTGAAACGAAAGGTGAGCCGGTTTGGCGGCAGTGGATTGGCCAAGCTGACCTGCTCAACATCGGCGGTGCCCCATTGCAGCAGATTGGTGGAGGATTCGATGACGTAAGCCACGTCTATGGCGGTGGGGACATAACTGAGCGTGAGGTAATCGTTCAGTAAGACGGGGGATGGTAAAGTACTGTTATCTGGAACGAGGGCGTTCAGTTGGAGTGCGTATTCGATGAGGTTTGGAACTCCATCGCGATCCCAGTCCGATGCATCGGCGGCGTTGTTGCTGGCGGCAGAATCACCGAACGTTTGATGACGCCACTGATCCACCGGCGTGGCGAGCATGGTGATGGAGGCGTTAGCGAGAGGTGAGTCGCCCGTGATGTCGGCTCCGCCATGGAGGGTGACGCTGCCGGTGTAATTCGCCGCAGACGAACCGCTGCTGAGCGCGACGCGAAACAGCGGGCCGTCATACGTCTCACCCGGCAGCAGGATGCCGGGCACGTCGGCGAAGAACTCGTTGCTGGACAGCGCGGTGTCGCTCTGCGGATCGGCTGTGAAGGTAGCAGTGATGTCGTTGAGGAAAAGCTTTTCCGCGGCGCTGGTGTTGGTGAGGCTGCCGTTGAAAAGAACCTCCGCTCCGGGTGATGCGGGCTGCGCAGGCGGCGTGAGTGCGAGCGTGAGACCTGCGTGGCAGAGACAGGTGCTCAGCAGCCATGCGATCACGAGACCTCTCATGGTGCCACCTCCCCGATGGCGAAGAGAATGGCATTTGCGATAACGTACACTGTGCCGTCCACGCCGATGACAGAGGGCGTGTAGGCCTCGCCGATTCCGGCGGTTAGTGTCAGCGGCTCGATGAGTGAGTTGGTGTGGAAATCCCACCGATAAACTTTGCCGTCCTCACTGTGGACGATCGCCGAGTGCTTCACGCGGTCGATGGCCACAGTATTCACGCACCACTCGCGGACCGCACCGGACACGCCGGGGTATTCATCATCCGGCGTTGGGCCATTGACGGTGAGGATCTCCTTCATCACTACGGCTCCCGAGACGGCATCGGTCATCGTGTCATTGGGATCTAGCACGGCCAGTTTGTTGATGCCATTGCCTCCAGCGCCAGCGTAGTTGTTGTATTTGGACAGCAGTAGGTACTTCGAGGCACCCTGATACGATGGCACCAAGGCCGCCGGCACCACCGAGGGCGTATGATCCCAGCCGAAAGCACCTGAGGGCTTAGACTGAGTCAGCGTCTTGTCATAGTGCCGTAGCCAGCCACGGTAGTGATTTACGCCCCACGAGTGCTCGAATACGCCGAAGTACACATCGCCGTCCGGCCCCACCATTGGCGCTGCCGTGCCATCATCGAGCAGGCGAGCATCGTCTGTTGGGTTGAGTGCGTCCTTGAGCCGCACCTTGCCGGTGGTGGCCAGCGTGCGGCTGTCGAGTGCCAGCAAATATCCAAAGGAACTGCCGTCCATCACTGCCACATAAAGCGTCTTGTGATTGTTGCTCAAAGCTGGAGCCAGATTGTGCGGCAGCCGTGTGATGGAGCCATCACTCGCCGCTGCACTGGCACTTACCCAGGTGCCGCTGCCATCTTCCGCGATGCGCGCGATGCCGCTTTGCAGCACCGGTGTAGTGCTTCCCGCGACGATGAAACCGAAGTAAATATTGCCATAGCGATCCGCCGTGATGGGCGTGTTGATCTTCACGTTGGCATCAAACGTCGCCGTATCCGCCAGGTAGTTCGCCAAGCCGTAAAAGGCGATTTTACCCGTCGCGCCCGCCACCGCATCCGGCGCATCGCGCAATGACACGGTCCCGCCCGCATCCGCAAAGTACACGCGGTTCTTCGGCGTCAGCGCGATGCCAAAATGCGGCACCCAGTTGTGCAGCGGCAGGGTGTAAGCGGTCGTCTGCGTCCATTTCAGCGCGCCAGTCGCCGCGTCATGCGCCTCGACGCGGAAACCGTCATTCGCTCCTGTCTTCACTGGCACTAGCACCGTGTTCTGCCGCGTGATCAACGGGGAGCCGTAATGGGCATAAAGCGTGGTGCCCACAAACTGCGGCGCGAGATCCACGGGCACCTGCCAGAGAATGCGCTGCAGGGACTTCGATGTTACTTGAGACAATCCCGTGTGCTGCGGATCATGCCCGTGCCCACTCCACGGAAAGGCGATGCTTTGCGCGTGCGCATTTCCCATGCCGCCTGCAAGCAGCAGGCTGAAAGCAAAAGAACGATGAAAAGGCGCGGACATCAGTGATGAACACCAGTTCATCAAATAAGACGCCCGACGTCAAGGCTTCTGCTTCTTCAGTTCCGCCTGCAACTGCTCGATCTTCTCCGCCATCTTGCGCATTTGCTGGCGCATCTCCTCCATCTCGGCGTGGACTTTCATTTCGCCGGGATGCTTGCCTTCCTTGGCGTGCGCCTCGGCCTGTTCGCGGTGCATGCGTTCCTCTATCTCGTGACGCATGTGCTGGGCGATCTGCTCGATGCCCTGGGCGGGCTCATTCAAACCGGCGGCACGCAGATGCTGGACGGCCTGCATGACGTGCTCCAGACGCTCCACTTCGGGGCCTTTGCCCGGGAATGGCATTTCCTTGCCAAGATGCTTTTCAAGCTGCTTCTCGGCATATTTCTCCGGCTTTTTGCCCTCATGCTCCTGCAGCGCATGCTGAAGCTTCTCCGCCTGCGCCGCGAGTTCCTTGGCCTCGTCGTGGCGACCTGCTGCCTTAGCATCGCGGGCGCGTTCCATCAGGCTTTGCAGCGCCTGCTTGGGGTTCTCTTTGGCTTCCTGGGCGATTGCTCCGCACGCGAGTGCGAGGCCGATGATGAGCGTGGTGGTTGTCTTCATGGTGCGGCTTTAAACGAAACACGCACGTGCCTTCTTGTCACCGCCGGGACAATTCACAAGCGTACTGCGCTGATGGTGCGGCACAGCCAGACCTTCGCGTAGGCCCAGTCACGCTTCGCTATGGGAGCGGAGATACCAAGGACGGCGGTGGCGTTGTAATGGGAGTGTTCATTTCACCTGCTCATGCGAAAATTAGCGAGGAAAAGGATCATCGAATTTCACCGAGGGGCATTTTTCTGACGACTGGCTAGGGCAGCCTCCAGAATCAAACCGAGTTGCAACAACCCTGACGCGGAAGCGTTTGCACTGGCATGAACATGCATCGCAGAATTCCACATCTGCTCACGCTGATGGCAATCACGGCAAGCACCTTTTGTTGTGCCGATGAAAAGGCGAATCCCGCCGAGGCGGCGAAGAATGCTCCGACGAAAGCACCAGCGGTAAAGGCACCAACGGAAGCGGAGCTTCGTGTGATGATCGCCAAAAGTCTGGGCTTCCTCGCCAAAGAAGGTGACGAGTGGATGATGGCAAAAAACTGCAACGGCTGCCACCACGTGCCTGAGCTGCTCTGGAGTCATCGGGAGGCTATGACGCGTGGCTTTGCCGTAGATCCGAAGAAGTTCGACGAATGGCTGACATGGTCCGTCGAACGCGCGACGGACAAGAAGCCAGGTCTCGAAGAAGCCGCGCTGATGATTCTCGCCATGCCGGAACGTCCTGCACCGGAACTCACGAAGCTACTTGCCACCGATCAACAACCGGATGGCACGTGGAAGCCAGCGGGGCAGTTTTCCGGCATGCAAAAACGTGGTGCATCCGATGCCACCGCGAATTCGACGCGGCTCAATCTCATCGCGCTCGCCACGTTGAAGGATGCTGCGACGCAATCTGAGGCGGCTCACACGAAGGCGAGCGCCATGTTACAAAAGAAAGACGTGCCCACCTCGATGGAGTCACTCGTGTTTCGTACGCTCTATGCCCGGCGCTTTGGCAAGCCGGCGGAGGTGCAAGTCTTGATCAAAGACATCGTCAAGCAGCAGCGCGGCGACGGCGGCTGGAGTACGCTCATCGGCGAGAACATGAGTGACGCTCTCGCGACCGGCCAGGTGCTCTATGCACTGCAACCCTCGGCCACCGACTCGTCCACTGCGGACGCCATCGCCCTTGCGCAGCATTGGTTCCGCCAAACGCAGCGCGAGGACGGCAGCTGGCCTATCGACATCACCCACATCAGCAAGGTGGACCGCAGCGGCACCGCAAAGGCGAAGTCCTTCAAGGACGCCACCGGCATCTACACTTATTGGGGCAGTTCGTGGGCGACAATTGGGCTGTTGCAGGGCGTGCCAGTGAAGCAGTGACGCATGAGCACTTGCCGGATTCTCGTTCGTCATTGTAATCTCCGCTCATGATCTCCAACCGCCGTTCCTTTCTCAAGCAGGCCAGTCTTGCCTCGTTCAGTTTCTGGATTCCTCAAACATATGCCGAAGCGACAGCGACAAAGCTCGCGCGCAGCACGCCGGAGGCAGAAGGCGTGTCATCAGGAGGCGTCCTGGCGTTTCTTGATGCGGTTGAGCAGGAGAAATTCGAGCTGCACAGCTTCATGATGCTGCGGCATGGCAAGGTGATCGCGGAAGGTTGGTGGGAACCCTATGGCGCGGAGTTTGTGCACACGATGTACTCGATGAGTAAGAGCTTCACTTCGACAGCGGTCGGTTTCGCCGTGGCGGAAGGAAAGATGAGCGTGGAGGACAAGGTGGTCTCGTTTTTCCCGGACGACCTGCCGGAGAAAATCAGCGACAACCTCGCAGCCATGCGCGTGAAGGATCTGCTCTACATGTCCACGGGCAATGAGAAGGAGCCGACGCAAACATGCGTGAAGGAGGAGAACTGGGTGCGGACATTCCTGGCACAGAACATCGCGCACGCGCCGGGCACGAAGTTCATGTACAACAGCGCCGCAACTTACATGTGCTCCGCCATCGTGCAGAACGTCACGGGAAAGACGGTGCTGGAGTATCTCATGCCGCGTTTGTTTGAGCCGCTGGGCATTAGCGGCATGCGCTGGGAGACTTGCCCGCGTGGTATCAACACTGGCGGCTGGGGACTGAGTATTCAGACGGAAGGACTCGCGAAATTTGGCCAGTTTCTGCTGCAAAAGGGCCAATGGAACGGCAAGCAACTGCTGCCCGCCACTTGGATCGCCGAAGCGACCAAATTTCACATCCAGCAACCCGGTGAGGACAAAAAAGACCGCCCCAAAGCACAGAATGATTGGCTGCAAGGCTATGGCTACCAGTTCTGGCGCTGCCAAAACAATGCCTTTCGTGGTGATGGCGCGTTTGGGCAGTTCACCATCGTTTTGCCGGAGCAGGATGCGGTGATCGTGATGACGAGCGAAAACAAAAACATGCAGGGCCAGATCGATCTCGTGTGGAAGCATCTACTGCCTGCTTTTGATTCCAAATCCGAACCAGCGGCCGATCTGACTAAAAGGCTCCGCTCACTCAGACTCGCTCCGCCAAAAGGCAGCACCACTTCCCCGACGATGAAGCGTTTCGGCGGAAGGAAGATCTTGTTTGAGGCCAATGACATAGGCATCACAAGTGGAAGCTTTGTGTTCAATGACGATCACTGGATTTTTGTCGTAAGTCGCGATCAAGTGGAGCGCACGCTCGATGGCCAGCATTCGCATTTCATTTCTTGTGGCTTGGAGAAGTGGCGGTTGGGGCTAACCAATTTTCCCAGCACTCCACCTCGGCTCATCTCTGGCGGAAAGCCTCCGGGCTTGATCCGGTCCGTGGTCGCAGCAAGCGCCACTTGGATCGACGACGACACGCTCCTTATGGCCTCGCGCTTTTACGAAACGCCACACAGCGACACCGTGACTTGCAAGTTCGACCGAGACAACGTCACTATCACCTTCCTCAACAGCATCACAGCGATGAATCCGAAAGCACAAGATGCGCGCGCACCGCTGAAGGGAAAGATGTCGCTGTAAAACTCAAGCATCGCATGACATCCTGCTGAAACGCGGCGAAGAGAATGAGGGTCCACTCTGGACATCTTTTTCATGCAACGATTCACCTGTGACTGCGGCAATGTACTTTTCTTCGGCAGTTCCAAGTGCCTGAAGTGTGGTGGAGCCGTGGGCTATGATCCTTTGGGGGGCGCCATGGTGCGACTGCGGCCAGACGGCAAAATGAAGCGTTGTGAAAACGGCGTGAAGCATGGCGTGTGTAACTGGACATTGCCTGCCGAAGCCAAAGAAACGCTGTGCATGGCCTGCACGATGAACCGCACCATCCCGGATCTGAGCACCGCCCGCAATTTGATGCTGTGGGGGCGCATGGAGATGGCGAAGCGGCGGCTGATTTACGCCATGCTGCGCCTCGGCATCACGCTGCCGTCAAAAATCGAAAATCCCAAGACCGGACTGGCCTTTGACATCGTCAGCACACTGTCGAACCCCACGGTGACGACGGGGCATCTCAATGGAGTGATCACGGTGAATCTAGAAGAAGCGGATGACACCTACCGGCAGATCAACCGGCAACAGCTTGGCGAAAACAGCCGCACGCTGCTCGGTCACTTCCGGCATGAAAGCGCGCATTATTTGTGGCAGCGTTATTTGTCGGAGTCGCCGTGGGACAATCCGTTGCGGCTGGCGTTTCGGGAGCGCTTCGGGGATGAGTGGCTGGATTATGCAGCAGCGTTGACTGCACATTATCAGCGCGGGGCTATCGCAGGCTGGGAGCAACAGTTCATCACGGCTTACGCGGCATCCCATCCTTGGGAGGACTGGGCAGAAACGTGGGCGCACTATTTGCAGATCGTGGACGGCTTAGAGACCTGCGAAAGTTTGGGCATTCATGTGAAAAACATCGCGCTGCCGCTGGTGATGCTGCCAGGCGAGGCCGGGACACTACCCGCCATGCTGCCTCAGGAAGCCAACGCTGACGGTGAATTCCTGGCTTGGTTGCAGCGTTGGATGTGTCTCTCTACCGTGCTGAATGAGATCGCACACAGCATGGGGGAACAGGCGCTGTATCCGTTTGTGATTTCGGTACGAGTGGCGCAGAAGCTGCGCTTGGCACATCATTACGCGAAGGTGTGGGGGGCAGAGAAAATGGCACCTCCCCCACTTCCATCGGTAATTGACAGACCCTAATGGCACTCGGTTAAGACCATTCATCGTGGATTTTGAATGTTCGGGAGGACCTCCAAAAGCACCGTTCATCGCGAGCATTGATAATTCAACTTTGGTACAACGGCGTGCCGTGC
>Ga0114970_10000653_pt1 | contig 25957 bp, 19 predicted proteins | sample M_140205_XF_Meta_FD_87030 | JGI IMG/M metagenome (GOLD analysis project Ga0114970, IMG submission 87030) | Freshwater microbial communities from Lake Montjoie, Canada to study carbon cycling - M_140205_XF_MetaG | ecosystem: Environmental > Aquatic > Freshwater > Lake | place: Lake Montjoie...
AACGAACAGTCGGACCGCGGCGGCGTGTCCGTCGATTTGCGCCGAGCCGGCCAGCGCCGACGCCAGCGTGCGGCGCGCGGTGCGCAGCGCCTCGGTGGTGGCGAGCGCGAGCTTCCGTTCCATCACGACATCGTGCGTCGGCTGCCACATGCCATGGTTGTGGGTGACGAACCCTTTCGCTTCGAGATCGCGTAGCGCGTGGGGGGTCTCGGGCGCGCATACCGCCAGGATATCGGAGGCGAGCGGGGTACCGGCCACGGCGAAGAGCGCGAGGGTGGCGCGTTCGCTGTCGGTACAGGCGGGCAAGCGGTGGTCGAGCGGCGACGCGATGGCCGCTTCGCCGGCCGCCCGTGCCCAGTCGGGCGATGTCCAGCGCCCCTCGCGCAGCGCGAGGTCGCCCCGTGCCTGCGCGAGCGAGAGTCGCTCCACGACGCCCAACGGAATGCCCTGACAGGCGTCGGCCATGGCGGTGATGAAGCGATGCGCCCCTTCCTGCTCGGGCCACTCGCCGCTGCTGCGGATCGCGTCGATGACCGCATCGTTCGCCAGCGGAAGCAGCGGCAGGGGGACGAGCGCCCGGTGCTCGACCAGCGCACCGGTACTGCCGCGTGAGGTGGTGACGACCATCAGGGCGAGCTCGGTGCAGCGCCCGATCACGATGGCCATCAGTTGCCGAGACGCGGTATCGGCCCAGTGCAGGTCGTCGAGCAGCAGGGCGAGCGGCTCCTGTTCGACGATCGCGGTGATGAGGTCGAAGAGGGCGAGCGCGCGACGTCGCACCGCTTCGCCCCCCTCGATCGGCGACGGCGTGACGGCGAACACACTGGCCAGCCCCGGATCGAGGGCGACCAGTTCTCGCGCGCTGTCGGGGTTGATGCCGGCCGCGCCGGGCTGCGAGGCGAGGGCGCGCGCGATGGCCGCGGCGAACCCGAATGGCACCTCCCGCTCACCGGGATTGGCCCGCACGGAAACGACCCGTCCGTGGCGCCCGTGACAGCGGGCCGCAATGGCTGACAGCAGGCGGCTCTTGCCGATGCCGGCCCCACCCGTGATCGACACGAGCTGTGTGTCACCGGCCCGGGTGCGGCGCCACGCCCGGAGCACGACCGAAAAACTCTCCTCGCGCCCCACCAGATCGAGCGTGAACGGGGTGACGCCGTCGCCACTCAGGTCGCCACCGAGTTCGCCACCGGACTCGCCGGCTCCGGTGGCGTCTGAGACGTCGCTAGCGCGAGCCGCCGCCACCGCGGCGGCGGCACTCGCAGACAACGGCGCGTCCTCACTGCGCGCGAGTTGCTCGAGGATGTCGGCCTCGTGCCGCGCGGCGGTGCGGTCGCCGAGTCGCAGGAGTTGCCCGATGGCGATGCGGCGCGCCTCGGGGTGCGCCGGGGCGACCTCCAGCAGTCGCTCCAGCGCCTCGCGCCCATGGGCCGGTTGGCCGCGACTGATGAGGTCATGCAGATACGGCTCGACCACGCGCAGCAGCGACTCTTCGAGATGCCGCCGCTCCAAGGCGGCCCAGTCGTCGAAGGCATCGGCGTCGGGGAGTGATAGCCCGGCGAGAAACGGACCCGCATACAGCCGCAGCGCCCCCTCACCATCGTCGCGGTGCACGGCCTCGAGGAACTGTTCGCGGTCGGTGACGACCGACGGATCCAGGCGGACCACGACGTCGTCGCGTGTTTCGAGCGCGTCGCCGATGGCGCGTCGTAGCCGCCAGAGCGCCTGGCGGAGATTATGACGAGCGCGATCGCTGCCGGCCTGCGACCAGAGCAGCGACGCCAGCAGGTCGCGGGAGTGGTCGCGGTTTCGAGCGCTGGCGCAGTACGCCAACAGGGCGAGTGGTTTCCCCGCCCCGAGCAGCCGCGCTCCACGTGCTCCTGCCGGTCCCGAACCGACCAATTCCGTCGTGCCAAGTGTTCGCAGCACGAACGGCGCTGGTCGGTCGGGATCCTGCCCATCCAAGACCTTCGGCAAGGAATTCATTGGCGACGAAGATGACGTGGGGGCGTCATCTCAGCGTCATTCGGGCATCGATCCTGTGAGACGGGCGGCTGCGCCCCGATCACGAGCGGTCACTGTCAGACCCCATCGGCACCTTACCATCATCCTCCAACGCGGAGTTTGTCTGATGGATGCCGTTCTGCTCATCGATCACCAGCGTATTGCCCCGCCCGCCGGTCCCGCCGGCGTCGTGGTGCGGGCCCTCCTCACCATCGCCGGCCAAGTGCCGGCGCACCGCCAGCGCACCCCGCTGGCCATCTCCCTCGTGCTCGACCGCAGCGCGTCGATGTGCGGTGATCGCCTCGAGGCCGCCAAGGCCGCTTCGATCAGCGCCGTCGAGCGCCTGCACCCCGACGACGTGGTCTCCGTGATTGCCTTCGACGATCAGGTGGACGTCGTGGCCCCGCCCGCCCCGCGGGCGCGGCAGTTTCAGCTGGTGCAGCAGGTGAGCGACATCTACACGGGTGGGAGTACGAACCTCAGCGGTGGGTGGCTGCGCGGTCGTCAGCACATGGAGCAGGCACTTGGCATGCTCGGCTCCCTCGAGGGGTCGTCGCGCCGCATCGTGTTGCTCACCGACGGACACGCCAACGCCGGCATCATCGAACCCGCCACGCTGGTCGAACTGGCCCGGACCGCCCGCGCGATGGGGATCACCACCACCACGATCGGCGTCGGCGAGGGCTACGACGACGACCTCCTGCGCGCCATGGCGGACGCCGGCGGTGGCAACAGCTGGTACGTGGAGCGCCCCGATCAGGCGCAGGACGTGCTCGCCGAAGAGCTCGGGAACCTGCTGTCGGTGTCGGCGCAGGGGCTGTCGGTCACGCTGACGCTGGAGGAGTCGGTGGCGATGTTTGCCACGCACTCCAGCTGGCCTGCCACGTCGGTGGCCAACACGTTCACCTTCGATCTCGGTGATCTGTATGCCAGCGAGCCGAAGCCGGTGCTGGTCGAGCTGTTCGTGCCGGCCGATCGACTCGAGGCCCTGGCCAGCAGCGGGGCGGCGATTGCCACACTCGTGGTAGCGGCCGACGTGCTCCTCGATGGCGGCGGGGTGGAGCACCGTTCGATGACCCTCGGTGTGGCGGCATCGCTGGAGACGCAGTCCACGATGGTGCCGGCGGTGGAGCACGCGGTGTTGCTGGCTCACGCCGCCAAGGCCCGCGAGGAGGCCGCACGCCGTCAGCGAGAGGGCGACGCCGACGGGGCACAGGAGGTCATGCAAATGATGTCGGCCTCACTGAAAAGCAGCGCGCTGGTCGACGATCCGAACTTCGGCGACGAGCTCCAAGCGCAGGCGCAGGATCTTCAAGGGCTGGCCGAGCGGTACGAAAGCCGCGCGTTCAGCGAGGTCGAGGCCAAGTACCAAATGCAGCGCAGCTACAATGCCCGTCGCGGCAAGAAGCGAAATGACGGCACGCTGAGACGCGAGCCGTAACCGAACCGGTGTCACGACGGGGAGTGTCGGGCCATAGATTGCTGTTGTCCGCCCGGCACTCCTCGTCCATCGGGACTCGCATATGCACTGCTTCGTACGGCGCGCCGCACAGACGCTCATGGCACTCGTGATCGCCGCGCCGACCATGCGCGCGCAATCACTCTCCCCGTCAACCTTGGGCATCAGCGCCCAAGTGCACGGATTGGGTGGCACCATGAACACGGCGATCTATCCCGGCGCTAGCGGGAGCACCGCCGTAGGCTTCGGCGGTGAAATCGCGTACGGCGCCTCGCCACGACTCTCGCTGGTGAGCCGACTGGCGCGGATCACATCGAAGTCGGAGATCACCGCCGAGTCCACCGACTACGTAATGCTGCAGGGTGACCTTGGCCTGCGCTGGATGTCCTCGCCCGGGGCACGCGTGCGTCCCTTCGCCGAGGCGGGTCTCGCACTGCGACGGCTGGCGTTCGCGTATGCGGACATCGCCGGCGCGGTGAGTGACTTCAGCGCTTTCAATGGCGGCGCCACGGTCAGTGTCGGCGTGATGGTGTTCCAGACCGAGACGATGTCGGTGGAAGGAGCCGGCACATACACCAGCGGCAACTTCAGCACGTGGAAGGTGAACGGACAGCCGGCGCCGGGTGCCGCGCAGATGACGTCCGAGATGCTCGGCGTGCGTATCGGCGTGCGCTACTGGTTCAAGAAGTAGCGTACGCCGACACGGCAGTTACGGCACGAGCACTTCGATCCCGAACAGCGGCAGCCACTCGAGGCAGTAGAAGACATCCGGCACCTTGCGGCCTTGCGGGAGTATCGTGCAGCTCCTGTCGTACGGGCTTTCGCCGAACGTTTTTCTGGACCAGCTATGAGAGCGCGCGATCGGTGACATTATCCCGCCGGTCCGGTTTGCCTCGCGAATGACGCTGTCGGGGAGCAAGGCCACGTCGTTGCCGTCTCCCCAAAGCGGCGTGCCCATCGTCCAGTTCGACCGCGAGAGAATGAAACCGCCGGAGTCTTCCGCGGAGAGCACGAGGAGAATCCAGTACCGTCCCGGGCGGTTTGGGGCCACGTAGTCTATTGGCACGTCGATGACGTTGTCCTGTATCGGGGTGGTCACCGGGGTGACGTCGCGGCCGGCGGTTTTCGGATCGCCCCACGATGGGGTCATGGCGAGCCAGACCGAGGCCGAGCGAAAATCCGACAAGTATTGTACCTGAAGCACGCCGCTGATCGGTGCTCCCCGCGCCACCGTGATGCGCGCCTCGCGCCCTCGTACTACCTGCGACGCAATGGTCCCCTCGAGGAGGCGTACGCGGATATCTCGATCGCTGGTCTGTTCTGAGATCGGGAGATCGGTGATCACGGACGCGTGCCCCGGCGCCTCGAAGCGGAGGGGTACGATGCTGTCGGTGGTGCGAATCCGCAGCGCCCCGAAGATGGCCACCCCTGAGGAGTCCATGCGCGCTTCGCCGCCCATCAGAATGCGCGCGGTGCCGGTGGGGATGCGCAGTCGCACCACGCGCGTACTGTCGGCGTCGCCGGGGCGCGCCGCACGCCCCCGTACGAGCAAGGGCGGCGTGAAGCGGTAGCTGTTCGGGCCGTACACCGGCGTGGCATCGGCGAGCCATACGCTCTGACTCGTGAGCAGCGGCGGCAGTCGCGTGGCTGACCACGCAACGCTGGCGGCAAGCAGCAGGAACAGCGTGGCCACGCCAATGCCCAGATGGCGCACGGTGCGCGCCGAGCGCTGCCACCACGGCACCGCGCGCACGAGCACGTCGATGTCACGGGAGCCGAGCCGTGCGCCGACGATATCAGCGGCCAGGTCGCAGACATGTCGTGGGTCGCCAGAGCGGCGACAGCGGGCGACGATCTGGGCAAACACGAGCGCGGCTCGCGTCTCGAGGCGTGCACTGAGGAAATGTCTCGTGGCGGCGATCGCACTCGTGCTCTGCCCCGTGGCCAACATCGCTTCGGCGAGCCCGGCGTGCGTGGCCTCCTGTTCCGCGGCGGTACTCAGCGCGATCATGCGTTCAAGAATGAGATCGTGCGACGGCTGCCAGCTGTCGCCATCCGACATCACCAACCCCTTCGTCTCCATCACCGAAAGCGCACGGACGACCTGCGCGATACTGACCGGTACCACGGCGCCGTGTACCACGCGCAACGGTAACGACGTACCCGCCAGCGAGAGCGCGAGTAACACGTCGCGTTCGTGCATCGCGCACCCCTGCAGGCGGTGATCGAGCGGCGACGTGACCATCACATCGCTGGAGGCCTGCAGCCAGTCGGGCGAGGTCCACGTACCATCGTGCCCCGACAGCCACCCCTTCTCGACGGCCAGCGCCAAGCGCTCGACAACATGCTGCGGAATGCCCCCCGCGCTCTCGGCCAGTCGCTGCACGAATCGCGCGGCCCCTGGATCGTCGGGCCATGTTCCGCAGCTTCGAATGGCGTCGACCGTTGTCGCGAGGTCGAGCGGTAGCAGTGGGAGGCGCAGCTCGCGGGGATGCGACAGGAAATCCGTGGCGATGCCACGGGCCGCCGCCACCACGAGGAGCGGGAGGTCGAGCGCGCGGGCGACCACGGATGACAGCACCTGACGTGATGCCGCATCGCACCAGTGCAGGTCGTCGAAGAGGAGCACCATCGGCTGCTGCTCGCTGACGGCCGCGAGCAGATCGTACAGGGCCGCCGCGCGTCGACGCGTCGCCTCGCCGTCGTCATGCGTGGAGGCCCCCACCCGGAAGGTGGTGGCGAGTCCGGGATCGAGTGCCACTAATTCCCGCGCACTGGCGGGATCGATCCCCATCGCCCCCGGCTGCTCCACCAGCGCTCGCGCCATCTGTGCCGCGAGACTATAGGGAATTTCGCGCTCGCCGGGGTTGGCGCGGATCAACAGGGCGCGGCTGCTACCGGTGCTGCATCGTGCGGCCACCGCGGCGAGCAAGCGACTCTTGCCCACGCCGGCGATGCCGGTGAGAATCACCGCCTGCGTCTCCCCCTGCTTGGCGCGTTTCCAAGCGCGGATGATGTCGGCGAACGCCTCTTCGCGCCCGGTGAGATCCATCACCAGCGCGGCGCCGTGGTCGGTCGTGCCGGCGTCGGGGGTATCACGACGGGCGCGCGCGATCAACGCGGTCGCGGTGGCGGCCTCACCCGCGTCGAGATCCATGACGCGGAGCTCGAGCTTCTCGGCGGCCCGTCGCGCGGCCACCCGGTCGCCCAGCGTCAGGTAGGTCGCGGCCGCGATCTGCTGGATGCCGGCCACGTCGCCTGCGACGAGGTCGAGACGCTCCAGCAGGGAGCGCGCAGCGGCATGGCGCCCGCTTTTGGTGAGTTCGGTTAACGCCGGCACCACCTGTTGCAGCAGCATCTGTGTCAGGCGTTGGCCTTCGACCGCGACCCAGTCCTCGAACTCGTCGCCGCCGGACATGCTGACGCCGGAGAGAAACGCGCCGTTGTACGCCGCCAGCGCCGCCGGCACGTCGCCACGTTGCACCGCGTGGGTGAACAGCTGGTGATCGCACGCGACGTTCGCCGACAGCGCCACGATCGCATCATCCCCCGCGGTGATCGCGTCACCCAGTGTGCGCCGAAGCCGCCAGAGGGCCTGTCGCACGTTCTGTCGTAAGCGGTCCACCGGTGCGTCACCCCAGAGCAGCTGCGCGATGCTGTCTCGTGAGTGGCGCTGATGCCGCGTGCACGCGCAGTAGGCGAGGAGTGCGAGCGGCTTTCCCGGGCCGAGCACGCTCACCCCCGGCGTCCCGTCCGCGTTGACGGCGCACAGTTCGAAGCCGCCGAGCGTCCGGAGGAAGAATCGCTGGCCCGCTGGATTGACGGGCTTTGACGGCAGAAATCCTGGTGATTCCATTGCAACCCATGGTACAAACCAACCGTCTCACCGCCGTCTCACCGAGGCAATTGCCCGGATCGGGTCCCGCTACGCCAGTTCGATCACGAACCGCGTGGACATCCCTTCGTTCACGTCGAGCTCGTCGAGTGCCACGCGCACTTCCACGTTGTACTGTCGTGCCGAGCCGAGGATCAGCCCCTCGGAGAGGTGCCCCATTTTGCGTGGGCTCGTGTACAGCAGCACCATCCGGGCGGCCGACCGCTCCTCCACGACGAAGCTGGGAAGCTCGGCGTCGGGATAGAGCTTGAGCACCTCGATGTGGATGTGCGCCTCGATGCTCTCGAGGAAATCGAACAGATTGCCCGCCCGACGGAAGAAGTCGGGGAAGTCGCGCGCGAACGTGTCGCTGAGTCGAACGCCGAAATCGCGCACCAACTCGCCGACCGGCTGCTGTGTCCGTTCGGCCAGCGCTCCGCACAGAGACACCATCTCTCCATGGCTGTAAATCCCCACCGAGGTGTAGGCGCCGCCGCTCGGCAGCGCACTGACTTCGATGATGTCGTCGACCATGTCCTCGCCGAACCGCTCGCCCACGAAATCGAGGAATTCGGTGAATACCATGCCTTTCATAATCAGGCTTCGCGGCGAAGGGTGGGTACGCGGGCAGGGCCCGCGCGTCGTGCCTCGAACATTTTGGTTACCTGCTGGCCGAGTGAGGCGGCCCGGTACGGCTTTTCGATCAAGGGGATCCCCGAGTTCGCAATACGGTCACTGAGCGCGGCATCGTCTACGTAGCCACTCATCAGGAGCACATCGAGCGCCGGGTCGGCCGCCATCAGGGCGGTCGCCAGCTCGAAGCCGTTGATCCCCGGCATGCGCACGTCCGAAATCAGCAGGTCGATCGAGCCACGCTTGGCCTCGGCCACGTGCAGCGCCTCCAGGCCACCGCTGGCTTCGACCACGTCGTAGCCAAGACGGCGCAACAGGTTCGTGGTGACCATGCGAACGCCACTCTCGTCGTCCACGACCAGCACGCACCCGCGTCCGTGAGGTGCCACGTCGACCGGCGTGTCGGTGGCGGCGGGCAGCGCTACTGACTCCTCGAGCGGCAGGAGAATGCGAACGGTGGTGCCCTCACCCTCCACGCTGGCGACTTCCACATGGCCGCCTGACTGGATCACGATTCCGTACACACTGGCGAGCCCGAGCCCGCTCCCCTTACCGACCGGCTTGGTCGTGAAGAACGGTTCGAACGCGCGCTGCAGGACCTCGGGCGACATGCCGACCCCCGAGTCCCGCACCTCGATGAGCACATGACGGGCGCCGGTGAGCCCTTTCGCCTTCGCCGACTCCGGGGAGAGGGTCATCTCGCGCGTGAGGACCGTGAACTGTCCGCCTGTGGGCATCGCATCGCGTGCGTTGGCCGCGAGGTTGAGCAGCAGCTGATCGAGGCCGCCACGGTCCATGCGGACGGGCAGGGGCTCGCCAAGCACCAGCACACACTGGATCCGCTCCGTCAGGAGGCGTCGGATTAAGCTCTCCGTGCTACGAATCGCCTCGTTGGTATCGAACAGCTGGGGTTCGATGATCGTCCGACGACTGAACGCGAGCAGCTGCCTGGTCAGCGCGGTGCCCCGCCCGGTGGCATCGATGAGTTCGTCGAAGAGCGCCGAATGGCTGCTCGATGGCAGGTTCGCGTCACGCAGCGCTTCGGTGACGCCGCTGACGATCGTCAGCAAATTGTTGAAATCGTGCGCGATGCCACCGGCCAGGAGGCCGACGGCCTCCATTTTCTGCGAGCGCCGGAGCCGCTCCTCCGCGAGGCGTTCGCCGGTCACCTCGATGCCGGCGTTGACCAGATATCTCACCCCGCCGTCGTCCCCAAACACAGGGGCCAGCACCCGCCGGAAGTAGCGTGTCTGCTCCGGCCCGGCCTCGATGGTTTCCTCGTACGAAACGCTGCGCCCGTCGCGGGTCACGGTGGCCATGCGGGCGGTGCGTGCTGCCACCGCCTCAACAGGCATCCCCGTCCGGGCGCAATACTCCGCATCGGTGCGCCCGATGAGCCATGCGCGAAGCGCGTCGTCGCTCACTTCGGCCGGATTGGCGTACTCGTACACGCCCGCCGGGGAAAGCACCGAGAGTTGCGCGGGCAGCCGGTCGAGCACCCGCTCGTAGAACTCCTTCAGGCCAGCCAGTTCGGCGGTACGCTCCAGCACGCGCTCCTCGAGGGCGAGCGTCAGCCCTCGCAGCTCGGCGTTGAGCTCGAAGAGCTCGCGCGAACGGCGTTCAAGCAGCTGCTCCGCCTCCAGCCGCGCGCGCCGCTCCCGCACCAGCCGCCGCTCGAGCCGAACAATGCGGTCCGTGGCGGCGTCGCCGGCGAGCGTGGGCTCGACCGCGCCGTCTGGAGTGAGGGAATGATCATCGGCCACCCCGGAAGTATCGACATGAACGCATCCTTTCGGAAGGCTGGCGGCGGCCCTGCGCGTACGCGACGGGCCAGGGGACGGGGTGATGCTGCGCGAACTCGTCGGTTACTCGGTTGACGGGTCGCCCGGTGTTGGGGCCGCTCTGTGCAAAAAGGCGCGAATCCGCGCATTCCGCTCGTCACTCGATGCCAACGCCCGAAACGCGGCCTGTTCGGCCCGCACCCCGTCACTGAGCGGCGTTTCGAAAGCATTCAGAACCGCTTGCCGCGCCAGTCGAGTCGCCGCTCGCGGATGCACTGCGATCCGTCGTGCGATCGCGGTGGCCCGCTCCAAGGCACCGCCGGCGGGCACGATCTCCGACACGATGCCCACCCGCAGGGCGGTGAGGGCGTCGATTGGGTCGCCGGTGAGCACCATCTGCATCGTCATCGCCTTGCCGGCGCTCCGTGCCAGTCGCTGCGTCCCGCCGGCACCTGGCATCCAGCCCAGCGTGATCTCCGGCTGGCCAAAGCGCGCCGCCTCGCCGGCGATAGCGATGTCGCAGCTCAACACGAGTTCGTGGCCGCCTCCGAACGCCACCCCTTCCACCGCGGCGATCATCGGGCATCCTGTCGCCCATATGCGCTGCCAGGCGATCGTGCGCGGATGATGCATCAGCGCCGGTCCGTCGAGCTCCAGCATTTCGGCGATGTCGGCGCCGGCGGCGAAGGCCTTCGCGTTGCCGGCCAGTACCACGCACCGCACCGATACATCGGCATCGGCGGCCTCGATGGCGTCGGCGAGGTCACCCATGGTCTGATGCCGCAGTGCATTGCGCGCCGCTGGGCGGTTGATCGTGAGGGTGACGACCCCATCTGTACAATCGCTGACCAGCACGTCGCGCGTGCCGGTCATGAGGGCTCGTCCGGCACGATCGCCGTGGCCTCGATTTCCACCAACGCGTCCTCTTCCATCAGTGCACACACTTGTACGGCGGACATCGCCGGGTAAACGCGCCCGAAGATCTCGCGATAGGCCACACCGAGCGCGGCACCACTTTCGATGTATTGATCCCGGTCGGTCACGTACCACGTGAGCCGCACGAGATGGTCCGGCGTGGCGCCATCGCAGGCCAATACGTCGACGATATTGCGCATGGCCTGCGTCGCTTGCTCAACGAAGTCCGCGCTCACCATCTGCTGCTGCGCGTTCCACCCGATCTGACCGGCGACGTGAATCTGGCGGCCGCGCGCCGAGATACCGTTGGCGTATCCGCGTGGCCGCGGCCATCCGTCCGGTTGCAACGTGCGATGCATCAGCTGTGCTCCTTGAGTCGGAAGCGTTGGAGCTTTCCGGTGTCGGTCTTGGGCAGCGCCGACACGAACTGCACCACACGCGGATACTTGTACGGCGCGATCGTGGCCTTCACGTGCTCCTGCAAAACGCGCACGAGCGCTTGGTCGCCGTCGAAGCCCGCGCGGAGCACGACGAATGCGGTCACCACGTGTCCCCGCTCTTCGTCGGGGAGTCCCACCACCGCGCACTCAGCGACGGCATCATGCTCCAGTAGCGCACCTTCCACTTCAGGCGCGCCGATATTGTAGCCGGCCGAGACGATGAGGTCATCGGTGCGCGCCTTGAAGTACACATAGCCGTCGTCGTCCATCGTGCAGGCATCGCCGGTGAGATTCCAGCCGTCCTGCACGTAGCTGTGCTGTCGCGCGTCGGCGAGGTAGCGGCAGCCGGTGGGGCCACGCACGGCCAGTCGGCCGACCTCGCCACGTGGCACCTCGCGGAGGTCGTCATCGAGCAGCGCCACGGTGTAGCCGGGCACCGCGCGGCCGATCGCGCCACGTCGCCAATCCGCGGCGGTGGCAGCAATGAAGACGTGAATCAATTCGGTGGCACCGATGCCGTCGAGCATCTCGATGCCCGTTGCCTCGCGCCAGAGCGTGCGCGTGGCGTCGGGCAGTGCTTCACCGGCCGATACGGACACGCGCAACGACGTCGTGTCGAAACGGCCTGGGTGCTCACGGATCGCGAGCGCCATGTGCCGGTAAAACGTGGGCGCTGTGAAGCTGATGGTGGCGCTGGTCGCCGCGATGGCCTCGAGCAGACTCTCGGGGGACGCGCGCTCGAGCAACACGACACTGGCCCGCACCGCCATTGGAAAGCACACCAGTCCACCGAGTCCGAAGGTGAACGCAATCGGCGGCGTGCCGATGCAGCGATCGGTGGCCGTGATCCCCAGCACCTGCTCGGCAAAGCCACGGCACATCGCCATCACATCGCGATGGAAGTGCATGCACCCTTTGGGAATTCCCGTGGTGCCCGACGTAAACGCGATGAGGGCGACATCGTCGCTGGCCGTCTCGATCGCCGTGAACGCGGTGGTGTGGTGTGCCATCGCACGCTCGAGCGTATCGGCTCCATCGCCACCCCAGCAGCGTACCGCGCGCATGGATGGTGAGCCGGCGGCGGCGCTGGCCAGATCCTCGAGCAGTCGTGCATCGCACAGCGCCGCGTTGCACTGCGCGCGTTCGATCACCGTGCGCAACTCCCCAGCGCGCAACATCGGCATCGTGGTCACGGCCACCATGCCGGCCTTGAGCGTGGCCAGCCATGCCACCGTCATGAAACGGCCGTTGAAGCCGCGGCACAGCACGCGATTGCCCGACACGAGGCCGAGGTCGTGCACCAGCACGTGCGCCAGCGCATCGACCTGTGCCGCCAGCTCTGCATAGGTGGTCTCTAACCATCCGCCGATACCATTGGGCACCACGATCGCGACGCGATCACCGTGACCCTCGCTGATGGCGCGATCGAGCAGCTCCGCGGCTGCGTTCAGTCTCGGCGGCACTGCGTACACGCCATCGAGTGTGATGGCTGGCCACTGCTCGGCCGGAGGCAGCTGCGCCCGCGCGAAGCCGTCTACGTGTCCGCTCGGGTGCAACTGCACGGTGGCGTGTTCCTGTGGCATCGTCATGACATGGTCTCAGCGTTGACGGTGATATTTCAACGTTTCGCGGCCCACCAGCAGACGCTGCACTTCGGTTGCGCCTTCGTAAATGCGCAGCGCGCGCACGTCGCGATACAGCCGCTCCACCACTTCGCCCACGCGCACACCACGACCACCGTGCAACTGCAGCGCGCGATCGATCACCTGCTGCGCGAGCTCTGTGCCGGCCAGCTTGGCCATCGCGGCCACGCCCGTGCTGCGGCTGCTCTGTGTGTCGCGATGCCACGCCGCCCGATAGGTCATCAGTGCGGCCGCGTCGAGGTCGGTGGCCATATCGCCCAGAATCGCCTGAGCCAACGGCTGTGCGCCGAGCGTGGCGCCGAACATCACGCGTATATCGGCGTGGGTGAGCGCCTCGTGCATGGCGCGGCGTGCGAAACCCGTTGCCGCGGCGGCTACTGATACACGGAAGATGTCGAGCGTACGCATGGCGAGCGAAAAACCTTCGCCCTCTACACCCAGCAGCGCGCTGTGCGGCACCACGCACGCGTCGAAAGACAGCAGCGCCAGCGGATGCGGCGACATGACCGTGATCCGCTCGGCAATACGCAGCCCCGGCGTATCGGCCCGCACGAAGAAGGCGCTGATGCCTTTGGATCCGCTCGCCTCGGCGCCGGTGCGCGCGAACACGCAGTAGAAGTCGGCGATGCCGCCGTTGGAGATCCACGTTTTTGCGCCGTCGAGCTGCCAGCCGGCGTCAGTGCGGGTGGCCCGCATACTCATGGCCGCCACATCGGAGCCGGCATCGGGCTCGGACAAGGCAAAGGCCGCGATGGCGCTCCCCGAGGCCACCCGCGGCAGCCACTCGGCGCGTAGCGCGTCGCTGCCGCCGAGGGTGATCGCCCCCGACCCCAAGCCCTGCATGGCAAACGCGAAGTCGGCGAGCCCATCGTGCGCGGCGAGTGCTTCGCGCAGCACACACAAGGCGCGTGAGTCGAGCGTGGGGAGGGCGCCGCCCCACGGCGCCGGCACGCAATAGCGCAGGAAGCCGGCGTCGCCCAACCGGCGCACCCACGCGCGGCAGGCGTCGTCCACCTCGGCCTCACTGCTGGCGGTGGGCTCGGTGCCCTGTGCCGCGGTCCAGTCGGTGACCTGCGTGGCGAGCGCGCGGTGCGTGTCGTCGAAGAATGGCCAGGCCAGATGATCGAAGGCGGCGTGCATGCTCAGTTCCCCTCGAACACTGGGGACTGTTTGGCGGCGAAGGCGTCGAAGGCCCGGCGGAAATCCTGCGTGCCCATGCACAACGCCTGCGCTTGCGCTTCCATCTCGATGGCCTGATCGACCGACACGTTCCACTCCTGTTGCAGCATCGTCTTCGTCATGCTGTGCGCGAAGGCCGGACCGTTGGCCAGATCGCCGGCGCGCTTGATGGCTTCCGCGAGCAGCGCGTCGCGCTCAATCAGCGCGTTGTAGAAGCCCCAGCGTTCGCCCTCGGCCGCATCCATCGCGCGCCCGGTGTACAGCAGCTCCGCCGCGCGCCCCTGACCGATAATCCGCGGCAGCAGGGCACAGGCGCCCATGTCGCAGCCGGCCAGCCCCACGCGCGAGAAGAGAAACGCGGTGCGCGCCTGCGGGGTGGCCAGGCGCATGTCCGACGCCATGGCGAGAATTGCGCCCGCGCCGGCACAGACGCCGTCAACGGCGGCGATGATCGGCTGCGGACAGGCGCGCATCGCTTTCACGAGATCGCCCGTCATGCGCGTGAAGGCCAGCAACTCGGGCACCGCCATGCGCGTGAGCGGCTCGATGATCCCGAACACGTCGCCGCCGGAGCAGAAGTTATGCTCGGCGCCCGTGAGGACGATGGCGCGAATATCCGACGCATAGCTGAGGTCGCGAAAGAGATCGCGCAGCTCCGCATACGATTCGAAGGTGAGCGGATTCTTGCGTGACGGACGATTCAACGTGATCACGCCCACGCGGCCGTCGTGCGCGGTGGACCAGGCGAAGTGCTCTGGCTCGCGCGCTGCGAGCGGGTGCCGCATTGCCGACATTGGATTGGTCATGAGCTGATCCTGGGAGAACGAACACGATCCTTCACGACGCCAAGCCGCGCGTGCATCGCGCGTCGGTCGTCTGGAGAAAGTGCAGCGAAGATGTCGGCGATCCATCGTTCATGGGCCTGCGCCATGGCCGAAAAATGCCGTGTGCCAGCGGCCGTGAGGCGCACGATGGCGGCGCGCTTGTCGGTGGGTGACACGCGTCGCGTGACCAGCTTCTCGGCCTCGAGTGCGCGCACCAGCCACGTGACGTTGCCGCCGGTGGTGAGAATGCGCTCGGAGAGTTCACCCATGCGCAGACCATCTGGTGCGCGCTCCAGTTGCGCCAGCAAGTCGAAGCGTGGCAGCGTGGAGCTGAACTCGCGCTTGAGCGCGCTATCGAGCTGCCGTTCCACGAGCGTGGTGGTGGTGAACAGGCGCAGCCAGAGACGCAGCGCGTCAAGATCGGTCTTGCTCACGCGCCCGTCTCCGTTGCGCGACCGTCAATCACGATGGCTTGTCCAACGGGCGCGCCGATGGGGGCGGTGCACAGCAGGAGCACCGCCTCGGCCACTTCCTCCGACGTCACGATGCGCGTTTGCCCGGCATCCGAAAGAATGGAGTGCAGTGCATCGCTGGCCGAACGCCCCGTGCGCTGCACAATGCGCTCGACGGCACCCGTCACGAGATCGGTGTCGGTGTACGCCGGACATACAGCATTCACCGATACGCCGCGCGGTCCCACTTCGAGGGCAAGCGACCGCGTGAGCCCGATCATCGCATGCTTGGCGGCGCTGTACGCGGTGATGTATGGCGCACCCATAAGGCCGGCCACACTGGCCACGTTCACGATGTGACCCGCGCCCCGTTCGAGCATGGACGGCAGCACCGCCTGTGACGCGTATACGGGCGCCATCAGGTGCATTGCCATCATCCGGTCGAACAGCGCCGCGTCGCTCTTGAGGAACGGGGCGGATTCGGCCGTGCCGGCGTTGTTGACCAAAATGTCGATGGGGCCCAGCGCTTCCGCCGCCGCGGCGCAGGCGTCGATCAATGCCTCGCGGTCAGTCACGTCGGCCACGACCACGGTGTACGGCCCGGGCAACGACGCGCCCACCGCCTCGCCTCGAGCGGCGTCGCGCACCAGCAGCGACACCTTGGCGCCGACGGCCGAGAGCGCGCGCGCGATCGCGGCACCGATGCCGCGGTTGGCACCGGTCACCAGAGCATGGCGACCGGCCAGTGCCGGGAGCGAATCACTCATGTGCATGCTCACGTGAGCTCTCCCGTGGGCGGCGCGCCTTCGGCGGCCGCGCGCATGCTACGTTCGCGCTCGATGAGACGATCCAACTGCGATTTGCCCGCCAGATACTGCACGGGCCACGTGGCGCCGGCGTACCCGTACTTGGCCGCTTCCATCAACGTCCACGCGGGATTCGTGAGGTGCGGACGCCCGATGGCCACGAGGTCGGCACGCCCCGACGCGATGATACCATTGGCCTGATCGGCATCGGTGATCGCGCCCACGGCGATCGTGGCGATCCCCGCCTCCTGTCGGATGCGATCGGCGAACGGGGTCTGCCACATGCGGCCGTAGATTGGGCGCTCGCGTTTCACCACCTGACCGGCCGACACGTCGATCATGTCGGCGCCAGCGGCTTTGAACAGTGCCGCGATGGCGACCGCATCATCGTCGCTGTTGCCACCGCTCGCCCAGTCGTGCGCTGAGATTCGCACCGAGATCGGCAAGTCGGCCGGCCACACGGCGCGCACGGCGGCGAATATTTCAAGCGGAAACTTGGCGCGTCCGGCGAGATCGCCCCCGTATGCATCGGTGCGGTGATTCGTGAGCGGTGACAGGAAGCCCGACGCGAGGTAGCCGTGCGCGAAGTGCAGCTCCAGCCAGTCGAATCCTGCGGCCACGCCACGCTGCGCCGCTTGCACGAACTCCTCGGTCACGCGATGCATGTCGTCGCGCGTCATCTCGCGGGCGGTTTGCGAAATACCGTCGAGGTACTGCAGCTCCGAGGCGGCTATCAACGGCCACGCGCCGCTCTCCAGCGGCTGGTCGATGCCATCCCACATGGTCTTGGTGGCACCCTTCGCCCCGGCGTGTCCCAACTGCAGTCCAATTTTGGCGGGCGTGTGCTCGTGCACGAAGCGTACGATGCGGGCCCACATGTCGCGCTGGTCGTCGTTCCACATGCCCGGGCATACCGGCGTGATGCGTGCATCAGGCGCCACGCACGTCATTTCGGTCATCACGAGTCCGGCGCCACCAGTGGCGCGCGCGCCCAGATGCACGAGATGCCAGTCGGTGGGCATGCCGTCGTTGGTGGCCGAGTACTGCGCCATCGGGCTCACCACGATCCGGTTCAGCAACGTGACGCCGCGCACCGTGAACGGCGTGAAGATGGCCGGCGGCGCCGCGGTATAGGGCGCGACGGTAAGCCCCGACTGTTGCGCAAACCAGCGTTCGAACGTGCCCACATACGCCGCGTCGCGCACCCGCAAATTCTCATGCGAAATGCGCTGTGAGCGCGTGAGCAGCGAATAGGCGAACTGCTCCGGTGCCAGCGTGGCGTACCGATCCACATGTTCGAACCATTCGGTGGAATTGCGTGCGGCGTTCTGCAGCTTGAGTACTTCCACACTGCGCTCGGCTTGATACTGGCTCAACGCCGCGCTCATGTCGCCGACGTGCGCCGCCAGCTGCGCGTCGAGCGCGATGGCGTCTTCGAGGGCGAGCTTGCTGCCCGAGCCGATGCTGAAGTGCGCGGTATGCGCCGAGTCGCCCAGGAGAACGAGTGGCACGCGGCCCTGCGCCGTCTCGAGCCAGTGCACCCATTCCGCGCACGTCACGCGCGGGAAACGAATCCACTGGGCCGATCCACGCAGGTGCGCCGCGTTGCTCATCAGCGGCTCGCCGCCGAGTAGGTCGGCGAACAACGACTCGCAGAACGCGATCGATTCCGCGTCGGACATGTCGGCGATGCCGGCCTGCTCCCACACCGCCTGCGGTGTCTCTACGATGAACGTGCTCGTGTCGCCGTCGAACTGATACGCGTGCGCCTGGAACCAGCCGATCGGCGTTTCCTTGAACGCGAACGTGAATGCGTCAAAGCGCTTGGGCGTGCCGAGCCAGATGTATCGACAGCGACGCAGGTCGATGTCGGGACGGTACGTGCTGGCGAAGCGTTCGCGTAAACGGCTGTTGATGCCGTCGGCCACGATCACGAGGTCGACCGGCTCGTCGGCGATGACCGCTTCGAGCGCCTCCGGCGGCAGTTCCGTTTCGAAGCGCAGCACCACGCCCAGTGTTCGGCAGCGTTGCTGCAGAATGGCGAGCAGCTTCTTGCGCCCAATGCCGCTGAACCCATGTCCCCCCGACCGCATGGTCTGCTCGGCGAAGTGAATCGCGATGTCGTCCCAACGGTGCATCGCGGCAGCGATCTCGTCGGCGCTCTCGGGGTCGGCGGCACGCAGATTGGCGACCGTTTGGTCGGAGAGCACGACGCCCCAGCCGAACGTGTCGTCCGGGCGATGGCGCTCGACCACGGTGATCTGCGCGCGCGGGTCGCGCCGCTTCATGAGCAGCGCGGCATAGAGCCCGCCGGGACCACCACCAACGACGACGACGTTCACTGCATTCACTCCGGAAAAGGATACCCCTCGACGCTACGGCCAATTACTTCAAATATCAAGTAATTGGTCGCAGCGCGGTGGAAAGGGTGGGTGGCGGGGCAGGGTGCCCGCTGGGTCTACCGCGGGGCGACGAGCGCCAGCCGCCCGATCACGCAGTCGGACCCAACGCCGAGCAGCCGATTGCGCCACAGGACCACCGTGGCGCGATCGACCGCCGCACCGTGCGCGGCCGGATTCCGCGCCTCGGCGAATCGGTCGATGACTGCCGCGAATTCGTTGGTAAACCACGCGCCGTCGGTGAGGGCGCTCCGGAGGTACTCGCCGAATGCCGGCTCACCGCCGAGGATGTAGCTGAGCTGCCCGAGCGTGAGGGGCAGCGCCTCGCTCAAAATGCGCGTGTGGTCGCCAATCTTGACCCGTTGCGCAGCGGCCGGGGCGTGGCGCATGACGCGGCGCAGCAGCTCGTTCACCTGCACCTCGATGGCCTTGCCGTAGCTCACCAGCACCGGTGATAAGTCGGCGCCGCGGTCGCGACGATGCTCGCGCAGCGTGCGCTCACCGGTGGCCAGAAACTGTCGCGCGCTCACGTCGAGGGCCGCCCAGGCCCGATCGCCCAGATGGTCGTCGCGCAGCGTGGCCGCCCAGGCACCCACACCGCCCTGTTCGACGTCGAAGCGCGCCCAGCGCTGCCCGTTGGCCAGAAGCGTGCGCTCGGCGTCGTCGAAGAAGCGACGACCATCGGGGCGCGACACCAAGAGCGGCAGGTCCACCATGCCGCCGTAGATCGACACCGGGCGATCGGCGTAGCGCGCGTTGCGCAGCTGCGCGAGTTCCGCCGTCACCCCTTCGAGGTCGTCGCGCACCAGCGCGCGAATATCGCGCAGCAGGAACCAGCAGTCGCAAGTGAGCTGCTGCTTGCTGTAGTACTCGGGTACATGCACGCGGTCATCGAGGCGCGGATCGTCGGTGGTGACCATGTGCACATCGGCCACGTACAACGAGCGGTAGTCGGTGAGGTACAGGTGCACCTCGGCGTCGTCGCCCGCCGTGCCTTCCAGCGCGAGCACGTCGTCGAGATGCGGCATAGGCTGCTGCCGCTGTCCCGACTTCACCTTGCCCCACCACACGTACACGTCGTCGTCGGCCGTGTCGCCCGCGCGCGCGTCCCAGTCGAGCAACACGCGCAGGTGCGCCTCGAGCGGATCGGTGGCGTAGGCCGGATTCCAGACGGTGACGAGATGGGATGCCGTTGTCATTAGTCGTACACGTCGAATTTCGGAGTGAAACTACGGAGTGGAGATCGTCACACGAAGAATGCGGTCAAGCTTGGGAAATTCGCGATCCATGTAGGCATTGCCGCCGCGCTCGAGCGGCCCCTGCTTGCCTTGTCGCACGCCGCTGCCTGCGTCTTCGCCGTAGCCGCTGTAGAGACTATCGAGCACCGCCATGCCTTCCAGTACGGTGCCCAGCACCGTGAACGGCTCGGCGTCGTTCTTTGGGTTGTCGGCCAGGTTCACGTAGATCTGCGTGTTGCGCGTGTGCTCGCGCCCGGGGCCTTCGTACGAAAAAGCGAACGTGCCGCGCGTGTTCTGCGAGCGCGGCGGGTCGTCGCGGAGATAGCGTCCTTTCCATGCCGAGTTCACCGCCGAGTCGCCATGCAGTCCCCATTGGGCGATGTAGGCGGCGCGCACGCGATGGAAGCGGGTGTCGGTGAAGTAGCCGAGCCGGGCGAGGTTGTAGAGCCGATCGGCGCCGAGCGGTCCCCAGGCGCGGTGGAGTTCGAGGACAAAGACACCTTTGGAGGTTTCGAAGCGGAGACGCGAGAGCGGCGGGGCCGGGCGTGTGAACTCAGCGTTGGTGGGATCGAGTAACAGCGCTCGGGCGGCGGGAGACGTGGCTGGCGTGACGACGGAGGACGGCGCGCGATGGCAGGCGCCGAGGGCGAGGGCGGCGGTGGCGAGCGTGAGCGTGCGACGCAGCGTTCGGGGGAGCGCGGAGATCGGCATGCTGGGATGGTAGTGTGCGCGAGGGTGGGGCGTGAGGGGAGTGGTACGCGCCGAATCCCGATCGCGTCGCGCTCCGTACATTGGCGCATGCCCTCCGAACAATCCCTCCGTCCGCTCGATGCGTTGAACGCCCGCGTGATGCAGCACCCCGCCGCCGCGCGTTTCACGTTGATGTGCCGCATACTGCTTGCGGTCGCTTTCATCCCCACCGGCAGTGTGAAGCTGATGGGCGAACGGTTCACGTCACTGGGCGTGGACACATCGGTGAAGGCGTTCTTCGAAGCGATGTACCAGACCGGCGGCTATTGGCGCTTCCTCGGTCTCTCGCAGGTGCTAGCCGGTGTGCTGCTGCTCGTTCCCGCCACCGCGTTCTACGGTGCGGTGCTGTTCCTGCCCATTCTCGTGAACGTGGTGGTGATCACGATCGCGATCGAGTTCAAAGGGACGCCGGTGATCACGGTGGCGATGCTACTGGCCAATCTGTGGCTGCTGGCGTGGGACTGGCCGCGGTGGCGCGCGGTGCTGATCGCGGACGGTGCGCGGCCGGTCATGAGCGGTTGGTCGCGTCTCGAGCGCGCTGGGTGGCTGCTGGGCGCGGCGAGCGTGGCAGCGTTCTTCTTCGCGGTGCGCGGGGTGGCGTTGCAGGGGACGGTGGGGGTGCTCGTGGGCCTCGGGGTGATCGGTGGGGTGATGGTGATGACGGCGTGGATGAGGAGCGCGCGGGGGCGGTCCTAGCGGCCCTGCTTGAGCACGCTGAACGCGCTGAACACCGCGAGGGGCAGCGGCACATCGAGCGTCCAGAAAATTGACATGGGGCGCTCGCCGGACACGTCGGTGGGCTTCGCCACGCGTACGTAGTACCAGATGTAGTACTGCCTAAACGGTCAGCCGTTATGCGCTAATTGCCAACTGTCTGGAGCAACCCAACGGCCGAATCCGGCGCGGAAGCGTGAGAAGAATGAAGCCTGCTTCAAGCGAAGCGTTTCAGTGTACGGCTTCCATCCGAATATCTACCTCACCTCTGCGCGGTAGCTAATAGCAGTTAGCTCGCACGCGATCGACAGCCGCCCGTGAAGCACGAAGAACTTCGGCGTGGGACCAAAGCGGAAGACCCGAAAAAGGTGATACGCTGAATGCTTCTCTCCCGAGACTCGTTCTTCGTTGGCTGAGACAAAGAACGGGGTGTGGACGCCGAACTTCGTCGTCTTTACCTCGATGAAGCGATCGGCTCCGGATTCTTCGTACGAATGGATATCGTATCCAAAGCCGTCTCCTTGGCTGGCAGAAACGTGTTCAAGCTTCTCCGCGAGCGTTCGTCGTCCGGCCTCCCATAGCCGCTTGTGCTCGACAGCCAAAATCAGTTCTTCGCCCCTAAAGCCAAGGCTCCGATTCGCGGCGTCGCGGGCCGCGTAATCGAAGCCAAGCAGCGGGACGATTGGCGACGGAGTCGGCCGTTCATAGACCCTGTCCGATTTCTCTTTTGTCGGTGGACGAACCTCTTCGGTACTCGACACAAGCGACGCTGAAAATGCCAAGACTGGAGAATCGCCGACGGCATGCACGGTAGACGCGATCGACGCTCGTTGGGCGACATGGCGTTGAATCGTCTCCCTGAGCGCATCCTGCGCGTTCGATCTCGGCTTGTAGCCGTCAATAAGTGGTAGTCCGAATTCCTTCATCAACGCACTAATGTTGCAGTGCTTGAACTCCACCGAACCCTTCGAACGGCCGGTGAGCTGCTGAATCGCACGATTGTGGGCGGCCTTGTTCAAGGCTCGGCCAGTCAGCTCGAGCTCAAGCATTTCGAGGTAATCCGCTACAATCGCATCATTTTCCGCCGCCGTCCACGGAGCGCGATCACTTACGTCAGGCATCAGAGACATTGGGCAGACTTATTGCGAGGGCACCGGAGGCGAATCGAGTGGAAACGATCGAAACTCGTATCCGAAAGTGCGACTGGTTCTGACTTTCCACCAGGGCGCGTGCAGTCGCTGAATCATTTGGTCACTCGTATCTTGTGGGGGCTCGGCTCGGCCTCCCGCTCGTCCCAATCGCTCCCTGGGAATAGCCCCCATGTCCGTCATCATCCCCGCCATTCTCCACGTCACCGACGCGCGTGTCGTCTCCGCGTATCGGCTCTGGCTCCGCTTCAATGACGGCGCCGAGGGTGTCGCCGATCTGCGCGATGATCTCGACGCACCTGTCTTCGAGACGCTCAAAGATCCGACCCATTTCGCCGCCGGCCAGCTCGACCCGATGCTGCACACGGTCGTCTGGCCTTGTGGCGCTGACTTCGCGCCCGAGTTCCTGCGCTCGCGTATCACCACCGCGAGCGCCTAGCGTACCACGTGGCCTGACGCGCCCCTACTGCGTCACGCCCATCAAGTACTTCGCATACCACCCCACATACCGATCATACCGGTCCTTCACGAAGCTCGGCCGCGAAATCCCGTGGAACTGCCCGGGATACACGATCATCTGCGTCGGCACGCCGAGTGACTTGAGCGCCTGATACATCTGCTCGCCGCCGGCGATCGGGACGTTGAAGTCCTTCTCGCCGCCGAGGAACATGGTGGGCGTGCTGATGCGGTCGGCGTGCCAGAAGGGATACGACAGCTTCTCCCACAGCTTCGGATTCTTCCACGGCGCGCCGAGTTCGTTTTCGTACTGGTAGATGTACTGGTCGCTGCCGTACATCGTGGTTTGCAGCGCGCTGCCGGCGCCGCTGGTGGCGGCTTTGAAGCGTGAGGTGGTGGCGATGGTGTAGTCGGTGAGAATGCCGCCGTAGCTCCATCCGCCGATCCCCATGCGTGTGGTGTCCACCACGCCCGTGGCGATCACGTGGTCCACGCCGGCCATCAAGTCCTGCACTTCCTTGTTGCCCCAGTCGGCAAAGATGGCCTTCTTCCACGCCTGACCACGTCCCGAGCTGCCACGATAGTTCACCGCCAGCACGAGGTAGCCGTTCGCGGCGAACAGTTCACGCTCGAACGAGAAGGCATGCTGGTCCTGTCCGTTCGGGCCGCCGTGAATGCGCAGCATCAGCGGATACTTCTTGCTCGCATCGAAGCCGGCCGGCTTCACCAGCAGCGCGCCCACGCTCAGCCCGTCTTTGTTCTTGAACTGCACGTCTTCGGTGGTGCCCAGCGACAGCGCCGTGAAGATGGAATCGTTCACATGCGTGAGCGCGCGCAACGCCCCGTTCTCGAAGGCGAACACTTCGCCCGAGCGGGTGGCGGTCGCGGTGTTCAGCACCACGCGTCCGGTGGTCGAGGCGTCGTAGGAAGACACCGACCGCCGCCCATCGAGCAGGCGCGTGACCGCACCGCCAGCCGCCGGCACGGTCGCCAGGTGCACCGCGCGGTCGTCGCCAATTAGGAAGCGCAGCGTCGTGCCGTCGGCACTCCACGACAGCGCGGTCACATCGCGATCCAGCGACGCCGCCACCAGTCGTGCCGCGCCACCCGCACTCGACACCACCGCGATCGTACTCTGCGAATAGGCCGATAGCTGCGGCTCGCTCCCCTGCAGATACGCGATGGACTGCCCGTCGGGACTCCACACCGGATTGGCGTCGGGTCCACTCCAGGTGGTGAGCTTCACCGGCGTGGCGCCTGGTGTGGCATCGACGACATACAGGTCGGCATTGTTGGTACGATCGGGATCGGTCCCACTGCGCTCGCTCACGAACGCCAAGCGCTTGCCGTCGGGCGACCAGCGCACCGACTGATCGTCGAAGTCGCCGGTCGTGATCTGCACCGCCTTCTTGGTGGCGACATCCACGATGTACACATGATCGCGCAGGCGATCGAGGTAGCCGGTGTTGTCGCGCTTGAAGGCGTACCGGTCGAGCACGATCGGCTTGGGGTTCTTCGTCTTCAGCGAATCGGGCTTCGACTCGTCGGGGTCGAGGTCGTGCGACACCACGGCCAGTCTCGTGCCGTCGGGCGACCATTCGTACTCGCCGATGCCGCCCTTGAGGTCAGTCAAGCGCACCGCATCACCGCCGGCCCGATCGAGCAGCCACAGCTGTCCGCCCTTCGACTCGTAGCGCCCCGACACGAAGCTGAGATAGCGGTTGTCGGGGCTCCACCGCGGGTTGCTTTCGCCGTCCGGTGAACTCGTCATGCGGATGGTGCGGGTGCCTTCGTAGTTCACCATCCACACGTCGCTGTCGCTCTTGTCTTTTGCCGAGTCGACGGTGGTCACGGTATACGCGATCCAGGCACCATCGGGCGAGATGCGAGCGGCGCCGACATCACGCAGCCGATAGATGTCCGCGCTGCGGATGGGACGCGGAGACTGCGCGCTCGCGCTGGACACCGTTCCGGCAAGGAGCACGGAAACGAGCAGCGCCGGGACGAACAACGAGCGGGCGAGTGGAGCAGTGCGATGTGCGCGCATGACGAAAGGCACCGGAGGGCGGAGAAGGCGTCGGAGCGAATGCAACATGAATGCGACCTGACTACGATGTGAAAAGGTACTGCGGAGCGTCACCGTCGGCTCACCGCGCACGAGAGTGCGGCGAGCGTCGCGCTACCACGCGGTTCCGTCGGCCCGATATACCACCGTGCCGTTGAACACCGTCAGCAGACATTTCGCGTCCTTGATCGCGGCCGTCGGAACGGTGTAGAAATTGCGGTCCCACACGGCGAGATCCGCATACTTCCCCACTTCGATCGATCCGATCTTCGTGTCGAGAAACATCTGCCGCGCCGCCCAGATCGTGACCGCACGCAACGCCGTCTGCACGTTCACCGATTCTGCCGTACCGAACGGCGTGGCGCCATACGTGCCCAGCAGTGTCTCGCGCGCCACCGCCGACCAGATGCCGTAACGCGCGGCAAACGGCGTCACGCCGAAGTCGGAGCCGTTCGCCCACGTCATGCCGTTCTTGCGGTACGTGTTGAACGGATTGAGACGCAGGGCCCGCTTTTCACCGAAGTTGCCGGCGTAGCTATCGCCGAGCCACCAGTTGAACGAGGCTGAGGGTTCGGGGTAGCCGGCGTCCATCTCGCGCTGTAGGCGCGCCATGACGGCGATCGAATGATCGCTCGGGATGTTGGCGTGGATGATCCCGTGCCGTAGGCCGCGCTTTGGATTCTCGCGCATGGCCTGATCGTAGCTGTCCATCACCCAGTCGATGCCACGATCTCCGATCGAATGCACCGACACGTGCATCCCCGCGTCGTGATACTGGCGAATAAGCAGCCGCATCGTGTCGGCATCCGACGTGGGATAGCCGCGGTTGCCGCGGTCCACGTCGCGATACGCCATGTTCCAGTCGTCGTACAGCCACGCAGTGCGCGCGCCACCGGAGCCGTCGATGTACAGCTTCACGCCACCGGAGATGAGCCGGTCATCGCCGGTGCTCTCGTACGGTCGGCTGCTGGCCGCATGCTCGGCGATCACGCGCTTCGCCCCTTCCACCGAACGCCCGCCGCTCCAGAGCGCGAAGATGCGCACGCTGAGCGAGTCGTCGGCCATGATCTTTCGGTACAGCTCCCACGTCTGCGACGAAATGCCGGGATCCTTGCCGCCCGTCATCCCCTCGGCGTTGAACGCCTTCACCATTTCGCGGATGCCGCGCTCGGTCTGC
>Ga0114970_10000655_pt1 | contig 25901 bp, 22 predicted proteins | sample M_140205_XF_Meta_FD_87030 | JGI IMG/M metagenome (GOLD analysis project Ga0114970, IMG submission 87030) | Freshwater microbial communities from Lake Montjoie, Canada to study carbon cycling - M_140205_XF_MetaG | ecosystem: Environmental > Aquatic > Freshwater > Lake | place: Lake Montjoie...
AGTCTTGAGCCTATCAAGGACATTTAATTTTAAAGAGGTCTCTGCGTTGACGCTCTTGATGACCATTCATGCCCAAGCTTTGTCCAAGTGAAAAGTGAAAAGTCAGAAGTGTGGCATGCCTGGCCTTTAGCCAAGAGCGTTCACCCCAGGCAAAGAACATCCCGCATTGAAGTGCGAGCGTAAAAATTCAGCCCTGGGCTAGGCCCAGAACAGGAAAGAAAAGCCTTAAACTTTTTCTGTGAAAAAGTCTCTCATCAACAAATAAGATTTTCGGGTGAGCGCTTCGCTAAAACCTTTGTTGGTTGGATCGGTGAATGAGTGCGGTGCACCGCCAAACATCATGACTTGCCAATCCACTTTGGCCTTTGTCAGCTCCTCAGACAAGGCGTCAATCAAGGGGACCGGCGTCACAGGATCTTTAGAGCCGTGCACCACCAAGACGCGGCCCTTGAACTGATTGTCTGTGCCCGCTACAACCGGATTGGGGTTGGTCACGTGAAACACCACAAGGCCCTTGAAGTCAACGCCGCTCCTGGCATGCTCGAGCAAGTATCCCCCGCCAGCACAAAAGCCCGCAGCCCATACCTTGCTGGTATCAGCGAGCTCTAATTTTTTGACCGCCTCAAGCATGCTTTGAAGGGCTTTGTTGCTGCAAGCGACGGTAAACGCGCGGTCTTTGTACACGCTTGCCATGTTCGCGCCCAGCTCTTGGATGGTTTTCTTCTTTCGACCATAGCCCAGACCAAACATGTCGGCCATGAGCACAATGTACTCTTTGCCAGCCAACAAACGGGCCGTGGCGAGGGTGTCTTCATCAATGCCCTTCCAGTCAGGCTGCATGAAGAGAAGAGGGCGCTTGCTTTGAACAGACGCGTCAAAGACCAGCTGACCCTCGAAGGCTCGACCATTGAGCTCGTAGGGCACGGTTGTATGGACGCTGGCGGCTTTAGAGATGCTTGGAAGCAGCAACTCTTTAAAGCTCAACAAAGAGGCCGCAAAACCCGCATTTTTTAAAAACTGTCGTTTTCCAGTTTGGAGTTCAGTCATGGTATCCATCCTTTTTGGAGTTGATGATCAGACACAAGGCTTTTGAAAGAATTCAGGATGACACTCCTTGAAATATACCAAAACTTCAGTCCTTTTTTAACTGCAGGCAAAGAACCAAGGTGTAAACCCTAGGTTGAACTCAAATTGAAATGCAAATTCGTACATACCCTCTTGGGCAAAGCCTCGCTCACAGGTAGCCTAGAGGATTAAAAAGACGCCCAACGGTTTTTTCATCGTCGCTGGTCTCGTCCTTTTTTTTCATTGCTGCTTTTTTTATTGCCCTCATCCTCAATCCATGACCCCACCTGCTCAGCCACAAAACGCTCACGCTGAACTTGGATCCGCACAAGAGCCGCCCACACTGATCCTCACCACGCTCTTGAACCTGGCACATGGGATTGACCATTTGTTTTTGCTTATTTTTGCGTCTGCCGTATCGGCCATTGCCCAAGATTTTGGTTTTTCAAAATGGGAAGATTTGATGCCCTATGGGACTTGGGCTTTTTTGATGTTCGGTTTGGGCTCGATCCCCTGTGGACGACTGGGAGATCTTTGGGGCAGGCGACAAATGATGCTGATCTTCTTTTTTGGCATGGGCGTGGCTGCTGTTGGGTGTGCCTGTGCGCAAACGGTCTTGCAACTGACCGTGGGCTTGACCTTGATTGGCACCTTCGCCTCCATCTACCACCCCATTGGGATCCCGATGCTTTTAGAGAGGTCCACCAATGCGGGGGCCACGATTGGATTGAATGGCTTGGCAGGCAACTTGGGCGTTGCATTGGTTGCGATCTTGACGGGTTTTTTGATCAAATATTTGGGCTGGCGTGCAGCCTTTGGCGTGCCCGCTTTGTTGTCGGTGGTTTGTGGAGGCGTCTTTTATTGGGTCTGTCCCAAAGAGACCGAAGCCCCTGCAAAACGCATTGGGGGCGCGAAAGTGCAGTTGACATCTCGAATGCTCACCAAAGCGCTGGCGGTGATGACGGCAGCGGCGGCCTCAAGCAGTGTGTTGTTCAATGTCAGCACCAATGGAAACGCACAGTTGATCTCCGAGCGCTTCACCGGGGTGATTGAAGACCCCTCGACCTTGGGTATCTTGTTGGCCGTGGTCTATACCGTGTCCTCCTTTGCGCAAGTGGTGGTGGGTCATTTGATTTCTAGATTTCCCTTGAAACCGTTTTTCTTGCTCATGGTTGTGGCCCAAATTCCCACCTTGATTTTTGCCTCCATGGCACAAGGCTGGTGGCTTCTGTTTTGTTTGTTGATGTTGATGATCTTTATTTTTGGAGCCGTGCCCTTCACGGATGTCTTGATCTCAAGGTATGTGGATGACCGCTTGCGCTCGCGCGTTGCAGGCATGCGGCTTGGCATTTCTTTGGGTCTGAGCTCCTTGGGGGTGTGGGCCTTGGGCCCGGTGGTGAAGTCCTTGGGCTTTGCCAATGGTTTGTTGATCTTGGCCTTGTTTTCGATCACGACCGCTTGCATTTTGACGCTTTTACCAAGCGCAAAAGATGAACTGTTGCCGCACTGAAGTTCAGGAAAAAAAACCTTCCCTTCAAGCTTGAGCTTGGAGCGGTGACGGGTGGGCTTAAATGTTCTTCTTGAACCAGGCCGCAAGGGTTTTAAAGTTCGTGTTGCCAGCATACGCTTTTTGAACCCCATGTTTGTCAATGGTCACCGTGTAGGGGATCTCGCCTTGCCACTTTGAATCTATCTCAAAGCGCAAGAATTCATCAAATTTGGAGAAAACCACATAGTTAGAGGCCTTGTCAATGCGCATTTTTTTGACCAAATTGGCGGTGATGTCTTTGGAGACATCGTCGACTTGAACAAAAAGGACTCGCGAACTCTCCTTTGCAATGAATTGACCCCATTGAGGCATTTCAGTCAGGCAGGGCCCACAACTGACCCCCCAAAAGTGAACCACCAAAGGCCCTGAGCCCCTCTTGTCGACCAATTTTTCCCAATCCCCTCGCACATAGGGCGCCATGCCAACGCTTTGCGACAGGCATGCCGTCCAGGCAAAAAAGGTGAGGAGGAACACAAGGATTAAAGAGCGCGTTCTTTGGGTCATCATCTTCATCAGTTTAATGCCAGGAGTTGAAAGCCTTCTATGCGCGTTAACCACGACAAATAGACACGCTCTCGGTGCTTGAGGAGCAAAGGGTGGTCAGAGTAGCCCGCTGTTTGGGCCAGGACTTGCTCGGTGCTCCACGAGGCGCCGTCGTTAGTCGAGCGGCGCATCATCACCTTGGCGTGTTGTCCGTCAAAGCGTTTCCAAACCATCCAAACGTGTTGATCCTGGGCCAAGACAAAAGGGCGGCTCTCGTTGGCGTGCACGTCACCAAGGGCCATCGGGGGGCTAAAGTGACGGCCCAAATCCTTGGAGTAGGCATAAAAGAGTCCCTGCCTGTGCTCTCCTTGGGTGAACCACACCGTGTGGAGGGTTTGGTTGACACTCACAGCCACTGAAGGACCTTGGTGCGGACAGACATCGGTTTGCCAACGATCGTCGGCTACCTTTGTGGGCTCTAGGGGGTGGGCCTCGTTGCTGAACACCTGAACCGCGTGGTCGCGAACACCACCGCTAAAGAGGCCGCGGTAAGCCATGACCTTGGTTTTCGGCATGCTCACATCCAGCGCGATGCGACAGCACTCGCAACTCTGAGGGTTCACAATGTGCTCAGACTTAAAGCTCAGACCCCAGTCCGCAGAGTAAGCCAACGCAATGGAGCCACCCAGTTGCTTCACCCCCTTTAAGCGCTGTTGATGCACCACGCGTTTGTCCACCCAAGCCACAAAGAGACGCTCTTGGGCATCTAGGCCCAGGCTTGGAAAGCGTTCACTCACGCCATTTTTAATCAAGGGCTTGGGTGTTGAGAAATGCTCCCCAAAGTCAACAGAGGTGGTGAGGTTGATTTGTGCATTCCAGTGCTTGTCTTTGAAAAAAGCATACGCCACCATCACCCGACCGTGTGCATCGCCAATGATCTGCGCCCTGGCGTCTGCACCGGTGTCCAGAAACTTCTCGTGACGAGCAAGCTCTTGAGCCTTTGCAAAACTTCGACCTGCATCTGTTGACTTAGCGATCATCACCGAACCCATGGCGGTCCACGCCAGCAACACCGACCCGTCGGCTTGAATGAGCGGGCTTGCGGCGTGGGCGCATTCAAGGGCCGTGGAGGTACAAGCCTCTTTGCCTGTAGTCCCAGTAGTGCCAGTAGTGCCAGTAGTTCCAGTAGTTCCAGTAATGCCAGTAGTTTCTGTAGCGTCAGTAGTGCCAGTAATTTCTGTTGTGCCAGTAATGCCAGTAGATCCAGTAGTGCCAGTAGTGCCAGTAGTTCCAGTAGTGCCAGTAGTGCCAGTAGTTCCAGTAGTGCCAGTAGTTCCAGTAGTGCCAGTAATTTCTGTTGTGCCAGTAATGCCAGTAGTTTCTGTAGCGTCAGTAGTGCCAGTAATTTCTGTTGTGCCAGTAATGCCAGTAGTTTCTGTAGCGTCAGTAGTGCCAGTAATTTCTGTTGTGCCAGTAATGCCAGTAGTTTCTGTGGCGTCAGTAGTGCCAGTAGTTTCTGTGGCGTCAGTAGTGCCAGTAATTTCTGTTGTGCCAGTAATGCCAGTAATTTCTGTTGTGCCAGTAATGCCAGTAGTTTTTGTAGCGTCAGTAGTGCCTATACGTACATGCGCGCTCGGGTCTTGTGCCATACACAGTGAAAGGGTGTCAATCAACATGCAGCACGCATCCCATGTCTGGGTGAGACCCATGGACAGATCGGGACTTTTTTGAATATTTTGACCCTTGTCGTAACTGATGGCCTGAATGGTTTCAGGCACTTGAGCCAACTGTGGCGAGAGGGGTTGAGCCACAGCTAAAGTGCTGCAAAGCCAAGCCGCACTGGCAATTAGGGTTCGGGTTCGGGTTCGGGTTTGGTTTTTGTACAGTCTTGCAAGTAAGGTGTTCATGAAGTCTTTGATGGAGGTGTGTCCCACTTTTTTTAAAGGTGCCATGCGTTTGGGTCTTGATCGTTGTGAGTGCAACAACCCTGGTGCCTTAAAGCACCCTATTGAAAGTGCCTTGCAAGACCTGATGGACAGAAAGTGGGTTCAAGAAACGAACCTTGATGAACCCCAAGGGATCCAGGAGCCAAGGATAAAAAAGCTCGTGCGAGCCGTGTTTCAAATCAAAGGGGGCGGGCCGGTGGGCGGCGGGTGCAGGCTCAAAAAGTCTGAGCCAAGACCGACAAATGAAAAAGAAGGACCAAAGCACTGCGGTTTGAATTCAAGACTAGCGCTTGGCAGCGCATGGCTGGGGGCAGCGCTCAAATGAAAAACGCAACACGGGTGATCATTGGGTGAGGCGTGCTCGAGTGCGTTGCGCTCGCTTTGAGGCTCAGCGCTTTGAGCCATAACAACGGTTTTCATGCCCCAAGAGGTACAAACCTCTTGACTCAGTGCACCTGTTTTGGACAGGTGCGCATAGGCGAGCACGGGCAAAAACAATTGCCACACAGCGACCAAGAGCAGGGTCAAAACACGGTGAGCGCGAAAACTGAGCATGGAGCCATTATCGCATGCCCTTGGGCTCTTTCAAGACTGACAGAACCGTTTAAAGACACCACCCCCATGCAGACACAAGGCCCTGGCCTTCAAGGCGCGTTGTGCAGCAAGACGGCTGCAAGTGCGGGCGACTTTTCTAAGTGCGGGCGGCTTTCGCTTGCCTGTTGCGCAGCACATAAACCGACAAGCTCAGCACCAACAACAAAAAGGGCACCAAGGCGATGTTGGTCAATTTGGCCCAAAACTGCAAAGCCTCGCTCTCGGCTCTCAGATCTTTCCTCAGGTTTTTCAGCTCAAGGCGGGTCTCAGCAGCGGTTTTCTTGAAATTGTCCACCTGCGCTTGTTGCTCTGGCGTCAAGATCTGAGCGCTTTCAGTGGCGCTCTTGTTCTTTTGCATTTGAGCCAAGGACTCACGGGTCTTTTGAAGATTTTCTTCAAGCGCTTTGATTTTCCCCACATAGGCTTGTTGAGCGCGTGTTTCCATCTCCTTGATGACCGTGAACGGGTGTGAAGCGCTTTGACGCGTTCGCAATGAGACCAAGGCCGCGTCGCCTGCAAACTGATCGACCAAGGATTGCAGGAAGGCCAAATTGCCGTTGGTGGGATAAACCACGCGTTGGCCAAAGATCTCTTGAATCTGAACGGCCACGTTGTCGTTGATGAAGTCGCTGTCAGCGATCAAAACCACCGAATTGTTGGCCTTGGACTCTTTCAAGACCTCAATCACAGGTGCTGCGGGCTCCACGGGTGCGTCAGACGCCTTGGATTTGTCAGCGGATTTTTTTGCAGCCGAAGGATTGCCAGAAGCTTCTTTGCCCTTGGCTTTGTCTTTAGTGTCTTTGGCGTCTTTGGGGTCTACCTTGAGCACCGGTGCGCCCTCAGGAAAGGCGGTCTTGAACTTTCCCTCCAAGCGAATGGCCAAGGGGTATGTTTGCCCCGTGGGCTTGACCCCTTTGGCCAATTTCTCACCTTGTTCCATGGCCAGCGTGTTGTCGACCATTTCAGCGTAGGTTGAACTGTTGATCAACACGTCTTGCTTTAAGCCTTCGCTTGGTTTGCCCTCAAAGGCCCCAGAGAAGGCAAACAAGGTGTCTCCCAACTGAGCGGTTGCGATATCAGAGGCGCTGTAAGCGCTGTCGTTCAAAGTCAGGAGCGTTGGAAGACCACGGTTGCCTTGGCCGGTCATGTACTTCATGTCCGCTATCATCTTGTTGGCTTGAAGCGTGACTCCCCAAGCCTTGGTCAAGCGCTCCAAGTCAGAGGAGGTGCCACCGGGCTGCATGCCTTGTTGAGAGGGCACCAGATCAAAATAAGCATAAGAGTCGAGCAAAGCGATGACTTTGCCGCCACGCAATATGAACTGATCAATCGCAAACTCGGTGCTTTCGCTCAAACCTTTGGGGTGAACAATCAACAAGACCTTGAGTTCGTCATCGATTTGTTTGACATCGGTTGAGATGCGTTGAACGTCAAAGTCGCGCTCAAGTTCAGAGACAAAGGTTTGCTTGGGCGAGGGCGGCATGCCCATCATGGCAAAGCCCGGGCTGCCAAACACGGGCATGGAGCTCAAAATACCAATCTTGGGCTTCTTTGCATCGGCTGAGCGCGTGATGGCGCGCACAATGTCGTACTCCAGCAAGCGTTCACGCTGCATCACAATCGAGGAGATGGTGGACTTCTTCTCGCCGCGCTTGACAGCCAGGCCAAAGTAAAAGCGATCCCCACCGGTCAAACTCTGGGCTTGCACGCCATCCAAGACGGCGGCATCTTCGGCATCGGAATCAGGCTGGGGGTCGAGCTTTTCGATCACAAGCTTGCCCTTGGAGGCGGCCTTGAATTCAGTCAACAAGTCCTCCACGCGTCTGGCATAGCCCTTTAGAGGCAAAGGCATGCTGTCGTCGCTTTGGGAGAGGTAAAAGCGAACGGTCACGGGTGAATCCAAGTTCTTTAGGATTTCTTTGGTGCCCGGCGACAAGGTGTAGACCCGACCTTGGGTCAAATCCACTCTAGCGAACTCCAAGCCACCAAGCCAGTTGACCAAAAAGAGGACGATCACGGACAAGAGCACTGCAAGCGATGGGGGAATTGTTTTTTTAGACATGTGTTTGATCCTCAACGCGCGCGCGCGTTCTTAACGGCAATGTTGTTCAAGTACAGTGAGAAAACCATCACCGAAACAAAATAAATCAAATCTCTCGAATCCAAGATGCCTCTTTGAAATCCATCAAAATGGGACAAGACCGAGAAGTTGGCAATGCCCTCGATGGATTGGGGCTCAAGCCAACGGGCGAGCAAATCGGTCACCGGAGAGAACCCAATCAGGTTCAAAAGCAAGCACACCAAGACCGACAAAATAAAGGCGATCACCTGGTTTTTGGTGAGCGCAGAGGTCAAGCACACGATCGAGAGGTAGGTGCCTGCCAACAAAAAGCAGCCCACGTAACCCGCCAAAATGGCACCGTTGTCAGGCGAGCCCAACACGTTGACCGTGATCACCATTGGAAAACTCAAGGCAATGGCGACCATCAAAAAGATCCAAGAAGCGATAAATTTACCCACCACCGCCTGAACGGGGGTGATGGGCAGGGTCAGCAAGAATTCAATCGTCCCAAGCCTTCTCTCCTCGGACCACAAGCGCATGCCCATGGCGGGGACCAAGAAAATCAAGAGCCACGGCATCCAGTTAAAGAAAATACCGAGGGAAGCGTCATTTCTCTCAAAAAAGCCCCCCAAAGTAAAGGTCAGAATGCCTGCAAGCAAGAGGTAGGCGATCAAAAAGACGTACGCCACGGCAGAGTCCATGTACACGCCCAATTCGCGTCGGGTGATGATTTTGATGATGCTAAGGTTGTTCATGCGTTGGCTCCTGTGGAGTTCTCTTGGTGGGGTTCACTTCGGGTGATGGCGCGAAAGAAATCGTCCAGGCGCCCCGATGGGGTTCTGGACTTGAGTTCACGCGGTGTGCCATTGGCCACGATCAAGCCTTCGCTCACCACAATGGCGCGGGTACACACGCTCTCGACCTCTTCCAAAATATGGGTGGAGAAGATGATCGCTTTGGACTGTCCCAATGACGTGATGAGGCTTCTGATTTCATGCTTTTGGTTGGGATCCAAGCCGTCTGTGGGCTCATCCAAAATCAACACATCGGGGTCGTGCACCAAAGCTTGCGCAAGGCCCACGCGTTGTCTAAAGCCCTTGGAGAGGTTCTCAATGGATTGGCTCAAGACCGGCTCCAAGTGACACAGGTCAATGACTCGCTCGATGGCCTGCGCTTTGCTCGAGCCCTCAAGTGCTCGGATATCGGCGGCAAAGCTCAAAAAGTCCTTGACCTTCATGTCTTGGTAGCTCGCTGCCGACTCTGCCAAGTAACCGATTCGCTCTTTGGCGCGCACAGGCTCTTGAGCCATGTCGTGGCCACAAATGCTCACCTCGCCCGAGTCCGGCTCCAAGAAGCCGGTGATGATGCGCATGGTGGTGGATTTTCCAGCTCCATTGGGCCCCAAGAAACCGAGGACTTCGCCTGCGCCAACGTCAAAGGAGATGCCGTGCAGAACGGCTTTGCCTGAGAAGGACATAAAGAGGTTTTCAACTTTAATCATGAGGGTGTTTAAGTTTTAAAGGGTAGGTGACAAAATAACATCAGAACATGCCAAGGGATCACAAAAGAGAAGAATGCGGTCCCATTTTTTTACAAAAAAAACATATTTTAAATATTGGCGATTTGGTCTTTTTCAAGGGTCTAGAATGTAAAAAAAAATAGATTGCAAAGTTCAATCAGGGTTTTGGGGTGGGCTTCTTGTCCTCAAAATGTTCCACTTTTTTGATCTCAGGTCAAGACGAGAAAGCGTCACGTTGGAGGAGTTGGCCCACATGGGCAACAACGGAAGTTGGGCTAATATAGCAGATCGCAGACCTCAATTTGAAAGACCGCCCTCTCTAGGGGTTTGTCAGGACTGCCGGAACGAACCTTTTAGGATGACCGATCTAGGATGACCGATCTAAGATGACCGATCCAGGATCGCTATCGGCCCATGATGAAGGGATTGTCGGGGACATCTCTCTTTTTGAAGTTCAAAAAGTAGGTTTTAAGAAAACCGATCAAATCATCTGCGTGGTGTAGAAAAATAGATTCATCTTCAATGGAGAAAGAAAACGTCTGATCGAACAAGAAACGCCTTGTTTCGACCTTGATTTGAAAGAAATCTTCAATGAAACTGACACATGTTCGCGTGTTGCATTTGTCTTTTTTAAGGGCCTCAAAAAACTGCGTGTAGTTCAGGCCCTTTTTGACAAATTCAAATTCACGCTCGATTTGCAGCATCAAGTCGGCAATGGAGACGACGTGTCCAAGGAGACGAAGCGAGGAGCTGAATTTATCCGCTGCAGGCCTCCACTGGTTCAGCAGCAGTTTCTTGGCATACGCGATGGCTGGAACGTTGGTGCCATAAATGCTTTGAAAATACGCTTTCTCCATTCGATCTTTGATGACCGTGGAGTCTTTGTACTGTCCCTTGGCATGCAGCTCGGTTTGATAGGTTTTGGCCAAGTTCACGTCAAACTTGCTCAGTCGATCGTACTCGGCGGCAATCAATGGAAAGTGCTGCATGGCAAGGAGCCAATCGCGCGCCAAGGTGCTGCTGCAAGGCATGGCATTTGCAGGTGCGCCAATGGGTCTTGAGGAGCTTAGGGAGTTTGAAAGAGGCGCATTGGCTCGTTTTTGGCTCAGCAGCAAATCCAAATCGTACTCAAGTTTAAGGGCCTTGTTGGACAACACGAAATAGGCTTGCTCAATGTCTTGAAGTTTGGCGTGAAAGAGCTCTTCATTGGCAAAGGAAGCTTTTTGCTTTTGTAAATCTGACTTGGATTTATTGTAGGCGGCAGAGATCAAGGCGCGCTCGAGATCGGCCATGTTGAGAATTTCGTAATGGTTCTTCATCAATCTCGGTGCGAGGCAAGGTGGGTCAACGGCATGGGGGGGTGGATCAAAACAAAGTCAAATAAAGTAGGTTAGGGGGGAAAGTTTGCAGCACAAGACTTGAGCAGAAGGCTTCAACAAAAGGCTTGAGAGGTTTAGAGCGAAGGATTAAGAAGAAAGTTTAAAAAAGGGGGCGCCTAAATGGCATGGTTTTCAAGCCACTTCTTGGCACGCTCGTACTCTTTGCCCGAGGACTGCTGCAAGACCTCTTGAGCGATGGCGTAAGCGGTGTGGTGTTGTCCAATGTCCCACAAGTCTTCTGCCAATTTCACGCGGTCATCCACTGGCGAGGGCTCAGGCGAGGTTGTTGCGGCACGTTGGCGCTGATTTGCCATGTGCTCACTGGCACTGATGTGCGTGGGCTTTAGAGACGCTGCTGACTCAAAGGGCTTACCAAACGAGTCATCAAAGCTTGGCGCGTTCATGCTGGGTGGGTCTGAGTCTCTCCAACCGGGCACATCTTGGTGAGGCTCACTGACGCGGGCGCCCTCCTTGCTTTGCCTTGATTTTTGAATGCGCCAAAGGCTTAACAACACAAAGGCGGCAAAAACAAGTCCTGTGATCACGGGCGCCAGGGGCCAATTGGTGTAGTTTTGAAGGGCCGGGAATTGGGCATAGACCCAAGCGCTAGATTCTTGCCATTGATCTGAGGTTGACTGCAAAAGGGTTGACCAAAATTTTAACCACCAAGGGGATTTGTCGGCTTGGGAGAGGACTTGGAGCTCTTTGATATTGTCTTGGATCTCTTTGAGCTTTTGGGCTTGCTCTTTTTCTGCGCGTTCTTTGGACAGCGCCTCCAAGTTCTCGCTTGGGGACTTGTTCAAGGTCAACTGATCTTTGCCGCTGCCTTTGTCTTTCTTGGGATCGTGAACCAAGCCCGAGGCTTGTTTGTTGGACTTGGGCTGCAAGGCTTTGCTGTTTTTGAGCTTTGCCAAGACGCTTTGTCGGTAGGTGTTGAAGGCGACATTTTGCTCTGCGACCACGGCCTGCGCGCTTTGCACACTCAAGCGTTTGGCACTCTCGCCTTTGGGAATTTGAAGTGAACTGCCAGCGAGCATTCGGTTGACGTTGCCGTTGACAAAGGACTTGGGGTTGGACTGCAACAAAGCCAAGAGCATTTGATCCATTGACACATCGGAGGGCAAATAGGGGATGATCAACTCTGAGGCCGTGTCGCCTTGATGGACCAAGACGTATCGATCCATCAAAGCTTCCCCCGTGTCTTTGGGCGCCAAAGGCGTTGCGGGGTCTAGGAGCAGGCCCACTTGTTTGTTCACCTGCCCCGAGTTCCAGTGCAAGTCGAAAAAGAGCTCCACAAAGCTATTTTCTACAGGCTCGCGCCCCTTAATGCCAATGCGCAACTTGCCGCCTGTGGCTTGAGTGATGTTGAGTTCGGTGCTGGCCAGGCTGTTTTCCCAAGTCAGCTCCAAAGCTTTGTAGTCCTTTTGCGAATACAAGCGCGCCTTTAAGCCCTCCAACTCCTCAGCAGAAGCGGACAAAATTTCAAGGTAGCCTCTAAGGGGTTCTCCTTGTTTGGATTCGATGTGGGCGTGTCCCAAGCTCAAGCCCCAAGCAGGAGCAGCAAGGAGGCTTGAGAGCGCAAAGCTACCAGCAACCAGCAAGGATTGACACGCCCAAAGGTGAGCAAGCACGCGTGCGCGGTTGATCATGAGCGCATCAAGCTTCATCGGCCATGAAAGACAGGCTTGATGGATGCGTTTAGCGCGCTCGAGGAGAAAAAGCATTGTCTGAAACCTCAGAACTTTAAGATGATCAAATATCATTCTTGCAAAGACCATGGACCCTCACCGCGGTGGATCTTGGGGCATAGGCCGTAATGTCGTAACAAACCGTAACGTTCACTGTATACGATTAGGCACATAGTGAGAAACACTTTGAGCTCGAAGAGCGCATTTGAGCGCGAAATGGTTGTTCAAGTGCAACGCAATGAAGAACTTAGCGCTGATAGTCAATCCACTTTCTATTTCTTTAAACTCAAAGAAGAGGACCCCATTTGTTCATTTTTGGCTCATTTTTAGGTCCTTTTTTGCTCTTCTTTTGGACCTTTTTGATCCTTCTTGACCCACTCTTTAGACCATAGCCCTCGTTTCGTGTTCAGACCATAAGACGTGTTTGAAAGCTTTGCATACATTAATTTGGCACAACGGGCAAGTCATTTGCAAAGCCCTCCCTCGTGGACCATTTAAGCTCGGGGCTTTGGTATAGTGTAAGCACTCAAAAAACTTACAACTTACCAAAAAGGGTAGAGCAATCCATGGACTACACCAACATGTCGGCCTATTACGACGTGATCATGACGTCTGGTTATTACGATTACCCAGGCATTGTGGACAGCTTGCTCTCTCATCGCCCCATTCAAAATGTCATTGAAATTGGCTGTGGAACGGGTTTGATTTTGGAAGAAATCGCCAAACGAGAGCCAAGCATCCGCTTGAAGGGCATTGATTTGACCCTGGCCATGCTTGACATTGCAGCCCAAAGGCTCAAGGGCTACAAGAACATTGAACTGTCTTGCCAAAACGTTGTGGACTTTGAGCTCCATGAGCAGTTTGACGTGGCTTACTCTTACGGAGGGGTTTGGTACTTTGTGATCGATGGCGACAAAGAGCCCTTCATGGTGAGCCACATCGCTGATCACGCCTTGAATGTTCACGGGCTTAATCAACTCGCCCAGCACTTAAAGCCCCAAGGTCAATTGCTCCTTGGCATACAGGGACCGCACTTTGACTACGAGAAGACCATCTCTAACGGCATGACCTATGCCCAAGAAATCATTCCCAGCGACATCGGCTTTGTCAAACACTACCACCTCTTGGACCAACAAAAAGAGGTGATGGCGCAAACGGTCAACTACAGAACCTACAGCTTTCAAGACGCCCAAGAGATGCTTGGCGTGCATGGGATTGAATATGTCTCCAAAGACCCGGGGGGTAAGTTTCTGAGGTTTCAGAAACGCTAAAATTCAAACCCAGGGGCTATAAGCCCCTTTCTTTTGATTTCGTTTTGATTTCGTTTTAAATTTGTTTTAAATTTGTTTTGAGTTTTTTTTCCGATCACGCACTTCACACAAACACCTTTTTTTTACTTTGCGGCTTGCCCTCTCTAAACGCACCCCTTTCTATTTCAAAGAGACCATGACACTTCCACACATTCTTTTTATTGGCCTTGGCAACATGGGAGACCCCATGGCTTGTAACTTGATCAAAGCGGGCTATGCTTTGACGGTGCACGACTTGGACGAGTCCAAAGCGAAGAACGCGTTGGCCCTGGGGGCGACTTGGGCAAAAGATGTGCAAGCGTGCGCCCAAGCAACGGATGTGCTCATGACCTCCTTGCCCGGACCCCAACAGGTGCGATCTCTCATGTTGGGAAGCGCGTCTCACGCTGGACTGCTGGCTGCCATGAAGCCAGGTAGCCACGTCATTGACACCTCCACGAGCTCGCCTGACTTGGTCGTTCAACTGCACGCGCACTGTGCACAAAGAGGGGTTCATTTTTTGGAGTCCCCTGTCACCAACGCGGTGGACTTTGCGGCCCTTGGCAGACTGTCCTTGTTTGTGGGGGGTGAGGCCACAGCGTTTGAGCACTGCAGACCTATCTTTGATGTGGTGGGTGAGAAGATCTTTCATGTGGGCAAGCCAGGAAACGCAGCGACGGTGAAGTTGCTGACCAATTTGCTGTGGTTTGTCAGTGCCGCAACCATGGGTGAAGCGCTCATGCTCGGAGGCAAAGCGGGCGTGCCTTTGCAAACGGTTTGGGAAGCGATCAAGTCCAGTGCGGGAAACTCATGGGTGGCCGAGCACGATGTACCGAGCATCTTTGCAGGTCACTATGACCCCAGTTTTTCTTTGGCCTTGTGCGTCAAAGACCTCACCTTGATCAACGACATCGCCAAGTCCCAGGGCTACAGCCTGGCGATGGGCGAAATGGCCAAGTCTCTCTTTGTGCAAGCGGCACAGACCTATGGGGACGGGGCTGCAGAGCTGCATGTGGTCAAGTTGCTTGAAGACCGGGTTGGGTTTTTGCTGCGTCCACCGCACGGTCAGCCCCTCAGTCCCACTGTGCACGCGCAAGTCAGCGCGGCAGTGGGCATGAATACGCATGTGGACACACAGATCGCGTCCTCGGCCCGCGCAGAAAAAGTCAAAGGCGACACCCGTCTTGCGGTCTTGAGACAACCCGGTGTGATGGCCCAAGCTCACTTGCACATGCCCCAAGGGGTGGCGGAGAACTATCGGTACTGGGGAGACGACAAAACGGTCTTTGTTCAACACGCAAAGGGCTGTCAAATCACCGATGTCGATGGCAAGGTGTATGTGGACTTTAGACTGGGCTACGGCCCGATCATTTTGGGCTACAGGGACGAGCGCGTCGACCAAGCGGTCATGCGTCAAATTCAAGAGGTCGGCACGCTCACAGGCTTTGCAAGCGAACTTGACACCTTGGTGGTCCAACAAATCAAAGCCTTGTGTCCCCAAATTGACATGCTCAGGTTTGCCAATTCAGGCACCGAGGCGGTCATGGGCGCGGTGCGCACCGCCAGAGGCTTTACCAAGCGCGATCGCATTGCCATTGTCGAAGGGGGGTTTCATGGCCTGTACGACGAGATGATGTGGAAAAGCGATATCGAGAGTTGGGAGCCCTCAGGCATTGCCCAGCCTCACATCGTTGCCTTTGGCGCAGGCGTGCCCAAGCGCACCCAAGACTTACTTGACATCATTGGGCTCAATGATTTTGAAGCCCTAGAGAACTTATTTAAAACACGAGGCGAGACCTTGGCCTGCGTGGTGCTGGAGCCCATCATTGGCAACGCTGGAAGCATTGCCGCAAGCCCCCAATGGCTCCAACGCTTAAGAGACTTGTGTGACCAAAACGGATCCTTGTTGATCATCGATGAGGTGAAGTCTGGCTTTCGAGTGGCCAAAGGGGGGGCGCAGTCGCTGTACGGCATCTACGCAGACCTCACCACCTTTGCCAAGGCGATGGGCAACGGTTACCCCGTGGCCGCCTTTGGGGGTCAAAAAGAGGTGATGCAAGTGGTGGGCTCGCACAAAGGGGGAGTTGTGCATGGCGGGACCTACACAGGCAATTTGGTGGGCCTGAGTGCCGCGCATGCCACCCTTGACATCTTAAGCCGCACCCAGGCCCTTGAAATTGCCGATCAAGCGGGTGCGAACATTCAAGCGGTGCTCTCGAGGGTCTTTACCCAGGCCGGCATTGAGCACGCCTTTGCCGGCCCCAACGCCATGTTTGGCATTCATTTCACAGCCCATGTGCCCACGACGTACCGCGACTGGAGAAAGACCAACAGCGAGTTGTATCGCAAATTTGCTTGGAGTTTGATTGATCACGGCCTCATGCTCGAGCCCGACTCAAGAGAGCCGTGGTTCCTCTGTGAGGCCCACCAACATGTTGATTTGTCGTGGCTTGAGGACGTGGCCACGCGCTCCATGGTTCAGGCCTTGAATACTTAATGCACTAAAAAATGAGCGCTCAAGGCATGCCGTTGAAGGTGTACCCCAGGTTAAAGATGAGTTCATTGGAGCGCAAGTTCTGAGAAGCGCTGCCTTGAAACACAGGGATGTTGCTCATGCTCGTGAAGACTTGCTTGTTGATCCACTCAACGTAATAGGGCTTCATCAAGACGTAGCGCATACCGAGCTCCACACCCGTGGAGGTCCCCACAATGCGCCACCACCCGTTGTTAAACCCAAGCGCATTGGTCAAGGTTTTTTTACCCATCTGGTTTTCATTGCCACCCATGACATTGAAAGGATGAACAACTGCCAAGCCCGTGCCCACCTTGCCGATGAAAGAGAGGTTGCCCGTTTCGTTCAAGCTGCCAAGAAGCGGCTTTCTGTAAGACAAGTTGACCATCACATGGTTCAAGCCATTGTGAAGCATGTAGGTGAAGTAGTCTGAGGACAAGACTTGATTGCCAACGCCCGCACTGTTCTTGCCCGACACAAAGGCGACTTGACCCAACGTGCTGGTGTATTTGGTGTGGTCCAAGCTCACATCAAGCGCATAGACCCTGGCCTCATCCAAGTAGCGACCCCATCTCAAATTGTCCGGACTGCAGCAAGTAGGGCGCAAGAATTCATCGTGGCCTTGAACTGCATGGACGGTAAAGTCGTTGCCCAAGGCAGGTTGCGAGACATTGATGTTGGATTTTGAATAGTGCGTCTTGTTGTAGCCCCAAGATAAAAACCACTCTTCGCTATTGAAAAAGCGCTTGGCATCCGTGGCGGGTTCTTTGCCGACGTTTGACGCACGCTCTAGCGCCTTGTTTGATGCATTGTTTGATGCCTGGTCTGATGCCTTTTCGCCATTGGACGCACTTTGCGCGTAAGCAGGATGGAGCACGGTCAACAAGAGACCATGCAAGAAGAGACCATGCATGAAGAGAAGGCTTAATTTTGAGCAGTTCATAAGGGTTCTAGGGTTCAAGAGACTTGACAATTCTACCTCCTTCAAACGACCCAGAAGAAGGCTTTACCGCAGTGTGAGACCGCCTCTGGCATCAAAGCCCAGGCAGTCCCGTCAAGTTCTCCTCTGAACGTTCAAAGTAGCTCAAAAGCTTTTTGACTTGCACCTCAGGCTTATCTGCCGCCACCAAGGCTCGCACCACCGCAATCGAGCCCACACCACACGAGAGCACGGCTTGGAATTGCGACTCATCGATGCCGCCAATGGCAACCAAACTGTAGGGGCTCATCAATTGGGCGTAAGCGCTTAATCGGCCTAGGCCTTGCGGCAAGGTCTGCATTTGCTTAAGGGTGGTTGGAAAAACAGCACCCAGCGCCATGTAGCTTGGACGCAAGGCGTGGGCTTTGAGCATTTCGGTGTAGCCGTGGGTTGAGACACCGAGCCTGCACTGTGCTTGCTCGATCTCTTTCAATGAGGCGCTTTGCAAGTCCTCTTGTCCCAAGTGCACACCAAAGGCGCCGTGCTCGATGGCCTCTTGCCAGTGGTCGTTGATAAAGAGTTGGGTCGCCGTTCCCTTGACCGCTTGAACCGCCTCTTTGACCTCGCGCGAGAGCGCACCACGGTCCGATGATTTGACACGCAATTGAACGGTGGGCACACCCGCTTGGGCCATGCGATCCACCCACTGCGCATCGGGCAAGACGGCGTAGAGCTTTAATTTTTCGCACGGCTCAAAATGAAATTCAGAGCCCCGCTCTTTGGGCACAAAGTCCTTGATGCGTGTGGGCCACTTCAAGGGTTCAAAGCGGCCCTCGCGCAGACTTTGATGCATCCACGCTTGGGCCAAGACCAGTGACTCCTCTTGCGTGAACTCTAAAGTGCGCCCCATGGTCAAAAGCGCTTTCAAGAGTTGCGTCATGCTCAAAGAGGAGGGGTCTTGATGGTGGAGGGCAAAGTCTTCATTGACCTGCGCAAAGAGCGCTTGGTCGTGCTCGGTTTGTTTGGCCGACAGTTCACTAAGCCAAGCCTCCTGGGTGGCTGGCACAGGGGAAAGCTCAGGGGGGCTTTGCGCGAAGGATTCAAGGCCCACGCGAATGGGCATCATGTGCGAGTGAAGACTGGCCAAAGTGAGGCTCAAGACGTCGGGGTGCCAGTGGAGTGTGCTCATAGGGAAGGGGAAATTAAGGGGTGGGTATGTGGCGAGTATGTGGTGTAAGTGTGGTAAGTATGCGGTGGGTGTGTCAGAAAGGTAGGAGATGTGGGGCAGGTGCAAAGGGCCGCAGAGCTTGAGCTTTTAACTTTGATGCCAAAAGGGCGTGCCCATCAAAGGCGTGCTGGCTTGCGCTTTGTCTTGTGCTTGCATGGCGCCGCATTGGAAGGCTTGGCGGCCCGCTTGGACCGCTTGGGCAAATGCCTTGGCCATGCCAAGAGGGTTCCTGGCCAAAGCCACAGCGGTGTTGAGCAACACGCCATCAAAGCCCCACTCCATGACTTGACAAGCGTGCGAGGGCACGCCAAGACCTGCGTCAACGATCAGGGGCACGTCAAGGCGCTCTCTAAGAGACTGCAGTGCATACGGATTGATCGGGCCTTTGCCCGTTCCAATGGGCGCGGCCCAAGGCATGACCGCCTGACAACCCACGTCCACAAGCTTTTGGCAAAGCACCAAGTCCTCGGTGCAATAGGGCAGCACTTTAAAGCCCAAATCGATGAGCGCCTTGGCCGCTTTTGGCAACTCCAAGGTATCGGGCTGAAGGGTGTAATCGTCTCCAATGATTTCCAGTTTGATCCAATCGGTCTCAAACACCTCTCTGGCCATTTGCGCAGTCGCCAAAACCTCTTTCACACTGTGACAGCCTGCAGTATTGGGCAGCAAAGGCGTTTGGGCCTCTTTCAAAAGGGCCCAAAAGCTGTTGCCTTGAGGCTCGGTGCTCAGGTGCTGGGGCATTTGTCGGCGCAAGGAGACCGTTAAGAAAGCCGGTTGGGTCTCTTTGACGCATTCAAGCATGACTTCGGGCGAGGGGTATCTTGAGGTGCCCAGCATCATGCGAGAGCTGAAGTGCTCACCGTAAAGCGTCAAGGGGTCTGGCGTGTTCATTGGCATTGGCATGGAGCGTCAAAGATCAAAGGCAAAAAAGATCAAAAAAAAAGAAAAAGTTAAAACAGCCCCAAAAGTCACCTCTTCACCCACCCGTGATGGGGGTGATGAGTTCGATCTGGTCAGTCTCCTGAAGTGGGGTGCTGGCGTAGTGAGCTTTGGGGACAAAGGTCTCGTTCAACGCGGCAGCGAAGGGCGGCGTGATGCCATAAAGCTCAATGGCCGTGGCCAAGGTGCTGTTGGCAGGCAAGGTGTAGGGTTTAGCGTTGATCAAAATGTCAATCGTCATGGCAAAGAGTTAATAAAAAAAGTTCAGCACGCGGTCGTTAAACCTGCAAGGGCAGCCCACTTAAGGCAAGAGCACTTTAAGTCCAAAGGCTTTGGAGAGCGCAAGACTTTGAGAGTCCACCCACTCAAGCGCACAGTCAAGCATGGCCGGAGCGATCAAAAAGCCATGTCGATACAGGCCATTGAGTTTCATGACACTAGGGCGGCTCAAGTCCATGCAGGGTAAATTATCGGTCAATGTGGGCCTGTTTTGTGTGTTCATCTGAACTATTCGTCCTTCGGCAAACCCGGGGTGCAAACTGTAGACAGCCGAGAGCAACTCCAAGGTCGAGCGCACACTTGCCTCTGAGCTGTCTTCGACCTCGATTTCTGTTGCACCAATCACATACAGGTCGTCTTCTTTGGGAGCGATGTACAAGGGGTATCTGGGGTGTATCAAGCGCGTGGGCCTTAAGAGATCGACACCCGGTGCGTGAAGGCGTATCACCTCGCCCCTGACACCTCTCAAAGCGGCCCACTGCGCTTTGGCGCCCAGACCGCGGCAATCAAAGAGCCGGATGGCTTTGCCAGAGTCAGACGCGTTCAAGGCAAAGTCCTCCAAGGACCGCGCTTCATGCCAGTGAAGGCTCAAAGCCCCTTTGGCCTCGTGGTGATAAAGCGCACGGCCCAGTGCCATCAAGAGTTGTTGGTTATCGAGTTGCCCCTCTGAGGGCAGAAACAGTCCCTTTTGAAAGCGATGGCCCAAGGTGGGCTCAAGCGCTTGGATCTCTTTCTCGTTCAACACTTGCGCTTTGTCAAGAGAGGGCTCTCTTGCGTGGGTTTGGTCCATGAGTTGATGAAAGCGCAGTGCCTCATGGCGGTCTGGCGCGTGCCACAAAATCAAGCTGCCCTTTTGCTGGAAAAACACCGGTTCGGGCAAAGTGTCTATGAGCTTTGGCCAACGCTTAAGGCCGTGTCGCCCCATTTGCACCACACTCATCTCGGTGATGGCCGACTCGGCCATGGGGGCCAACATGGCCGCTGCCACCCATGCGGCAGAGCCCTTTGCGTCTGCGCCTTGGGCGTCATACAGATCGACTTGGTGGCCTCTTTCAAGGAGGGCCAGACTCAAGAGGCGGCCCATGAGTCCAGCACCCAAGATGACGGTGTGTGTGGTGTAGGTCATGGTGTGTGGCAAAGGCTCAAACAAAAAAACTGACAATCAAACCAACGCAAAGTGCAAGGGTGTTGGATGGAGTGCCAACGCTTGCAAAAGCGAATGCTGTGCAAAAATACGCTCTACAATTTGCCATTCCCTTTTGATTTTCAATTCCCAACTAAGCCCCCTATGTTATCTGAAACCACCCCCTTTGCCCAAGCTTACAAAAGAGTTTTAAGCATCGCGGGCTCAGACAGCGGAGGCGGCGCTGGCATCCAAGCCGATTTGAAGACCTTTGCAGCTTTGGGTGTATACGGCATGACCGCTCTCACGGCCTTGACGGCGCAAAACACCCAAGGCGTTCAAGCCATTCATGCCATCCCAAGCTCTTTTTTAAAGTCTCAGATCGAGTCGGTGTGCGATGACATTGGCGTTGACGCCGTCAAAATCGGCATGCTCCACACGCCTGAGATGGTGCACGTGGTGGCCTGGGCGATGGATCACTACCAATGGCGCCAAGTGGTCTTGGACCCGGTGATGGTGGCCACCAGTGGAGACCGCTTGATCAATGATGAAACCGTGTCTTGCATCGTGAGAGAGCTTTTCCCGCGTGTGGGCTTGATCACGCCCAATTTGGACGAAGTCGCGGTCTTGCTCGGCTACAGCCCGAAGACGCAAGAGGACTTGATGCGTTCAGCACGCGACTTGCAGGCCTTGGGTGCCCAAGCGGTCTTGGTCAAAGGCGGGCACTTGGCGGGTGCAGAGTTGGTGGACGTTTATCTCAGTGCCTCCTCTGAGATCGAGCTCTTTTCTAGCCCGCGCATTCCTAGCCTGAATGTCCATGGCACGGGTTGCACCTTGTCGTCTGCCATCGCCTGTGGTCTGGCCAAGGGCGAGTCCATGCTCAAAGCCATCGAATCGGCCAAGACTTACATTGCAAAAGCCATTGAAGCGGGCCAGGACGTCAAAACCGGAGGACTTAGAGGGACCTATGCACACGGCCCTTTGAACCATGGCTTTGCACCTTTAGGGATGATCAAAGCATCCCTTTGAAGGTGCCACGAGACGTGGCGGGTCCCTTGTCAATCGGACTAGGGGGCGAGAGAGAGTCAAGCACTTCAGGCCACCGTACTTCATTTTACTTCACCGTACTTCAGCGTTCTTCAGCGTTCTTCACTTCACTCCAAGTCTTTCTTGCAGCAAGCTTGAGGCGCTCGTGTATTCAAAGGGGATGCGATCCTTTTGCAAGACCCATTTGGCCACCCCAAAGGAGGCCAAGGCCGCCTCATGAAAGCCGCTCAAGATCAATTTCTTTTTACCCGGGTAGGTGATCACGTCACCGATCGCAAAAAGCCCCGGCACATCGGTGCTGAAGTCTTCGGTGTTGACTTTGATCTGCTTGTGATGCATTTGTGCACCCCACTGCGCAATCGGGCCCAATTGCGGAGACAGGCCTAAATTGACCATGAGCAAGTCCACGTCCGAAGTGTGCATCTGTCCCTGGTCATCGACCCATTGCAAAGCGCTCAGGCGCTGGTCTGGGGCCTTCTCTTGCGAAAAGAGGTGCACAATCTGACCGTGTTTGAAGACCAAGGTGCTGGGTGCGTCTGCGGGCTTGGGGCTCAAAGTGGAGGGCGAGGGCGAGGGCGAGGGCGAGTGCGAGGGCGCTAGAGCGCTTTGACCAAGAAGTGCCTCAAAGGCTTGGCTGAGCTCCGGGCCCACGTCCAAGTGCGCTCGTCTGTGGATCACGGTGATCTCTAAGTTGGAGTGGGACTGCACGCCTTGGATGGCGTTGGTGATCGCGTCTTCTTGTCCACCCACAATCCAAACCCGAAGCGCGCGCGTGCTTTGGGACGGGTGCAAGCCTTGGTACTGCGCCAAAGCAGCCCTTAAGTCTCCATGAAAGAGTTCTTTTCCAAGAAAATCAGCTTGTTCAGGTGCGTTCAAGGCTCTGGGTAAAAAAGCCCCCACCCCATTGGCCAAGATGACCGCTTTGGCGTCAAAGCACAAACCCGTTTGTGTCTGAACCCGAAGACCGGTGTTTGTGTCCTTGATGGGGATGCTTTCAATGCTTTGGACGAGTTCTCCAAAATGAAAGACCGGCGCAAAGGGTTTGACTTGCGTGAGCAGTCTCTCAATCAACTCTTGGCCCGTGCAAGACGGTAGGCCTGGAATGTCGTAGATGGCTTTGTCAGCATACAGCTCCATGCACTGCCCGCCTGCAGCGCTCAAGGGATCGATCACATGGGCATGGATCCCAAGGAGCCCCAACTCAAAGGCCTGAAACAGTCCAGCAGGTCCCGCGCCCACGATCAGCGCATCGGTTTGAACGATCGGCAAGGTCTCAGGACGGGAGGGAGCGAAGGTGTTCAAAACATGTGACTTTCATTCAAACTCAAGACTGTGAAAACGCTTGAATGAAGCATCAAAGGACAGGCGGCTTTCAAGAGAAGTCGCAGGGCTTCATAAAAGACAGGGGGTCAAAGCCTGCAAAGGCGGCAAAGACCTCCATGACCTCTCAGCGCTGCAACTCGGGGAGTTTGCCTGTCTTGTCTTTCCATTCATCCGCATCGGGCAGGGGTGTTTTGCGTTTGGTGATGCTAGGCCAACCAATTTGTGACAACTCCAAATTCAATGCCGTCATGTGTTCTTGACCCTCGGGCACGTCTTCTTCGGCGTAAATGGCATTGACCGGGCACTCAGGGATGCAAACAGCACAGTCAATGCACTCATCGGGATCGATCGTGAGGAAATTGGGCCCTTCACGGAAACAGTCGACGGGACAAACATCCACACAGTCGGTGTATTTACAGCGGATACAGGCTTCGGTGACAACGTGGGTCATGACAAATCAGTGGTTAAGGAGTGGATCGGGAGTACATTAAAACACACAAAAGGAGCCGTATTTTAATTGAGAATTCTTAGATTATAAAACGTGTGGGTTTAGGCTTGGATCAAAAGAGCGCCCGAGGTTTTGTGGCTCGCTGGGTCCACCAAAATCATCGAGCCCATCAATCGGCAACTCTGGTAGCTTTGGATGGGCAAGGCCTCTTTGAGGGTCAATTTGACCAGGCCGATCGCATTGGCTTGAAGCTCTTGGGCCAGCTCTTTGCCTAAGGTGACAATGTCCAACCGATGAACGATCTCTGAGACCTGCGCTTTGACCCACCGATGGCCCTGCAAAGCGAGGTAAGTACGGCCCTTGACCAAGGGTTCATCATCGAGCCAGCACAAGGTGCCCTCCAGGGTTTTAGACGTGGCAATGCACGGGGCATCAGGGGTGCTTGCACTTGTGTCCTCAAGCAACCAGTCGCCTCTGGAGATGTCGACTTCGCGGTCTAAGATCAGCCCCACCGATTGACCAGCCATGCCAAGCTGTCGGTCTTGTGTTTCACGCTTACAGTTGAGCACTTCTACGACCTTGGCCTCTTGAGCGCTTGGGTGGACTTTGAGCGTTTGGCCCACTCTCAGCTGACCACTGCCAACACGGGCCCAAAACACCCGGCGCCCCTGGTCCGTGCGGGCGCTGTCGTGCTGCTTTTCCACCCATTGAACGCATACGCTCAAAGGGGCATTCAAGTCCGGTGGGGTGCTCGGTAAGGATTCCAACAGCTCTAAAAGACTGGGCCCCGAGTAACCGCACCACTGCACTTTCGCATCCACCACATTCCAGCCCTTCAAAGCCGAGATGGGCACAATCGCCTTGAATTCGATGTCACCTTCTTGGGCGTATTTTTTAAGCGCCACTTCAATGTGTTTAAACGCCAGACTTGGGTCCTCCACGGCGTCCAATTTATTGATCACAAAGACGATCGAGGGGACCCTCAGCAGTTTTGCAAGCAAGGTGTGGCGCCTGGTTTGAGGCAGAAGTTCAAGAGAGGACTTTTGCCACTTGAGTTTGGTCGCATCCACTAGCACCACTGCACAGTCAGCGCTTGCTGCCGCGGTCACCATGTTGCGGGTGTACTGCTCGTGTCCTGGGGCGTCGCCAATGATGAATTTGCGCTGCTCGGTAGAGAAGTACCGGTAGGCCACATCGATGGTGATGCCTTGCTCGCGCTCGGCCGATAGACCATCGGTCAACAAGGCCAAATCGGTTTCCCCTTTTCTTTGAACACCGGCCAAGTGGTCTTCCAAGACGGCTTGGCTGTCGACCAAGAGGCGGCCAATCAGGGTGCTTTTGCCATCGTCTACCGACCCACAGGTGATGAATTTGAGGGCCGTGTGTTGTAAATTCTCGAGTTGATCTTGACTTAGGAGGGCTTTCATGGATTGGCGTTCTTTAAAAATGACGAGGGGCGAGGCTGGCTGGGGCTGGCTGGGGCTGGAGTTGGGCACACGCTTAAAGGGTGGGGAGACTCAAGTGTGAGAAGGGGGTGTAAGAAGGGGTGTGCAAAAAAAAGGCATGCCAAGGCGTTTGAGAAGAGGTGTTCGATCAGAAATAACCATCTTTCTTTCTTTTCTCCATGGACGCGTCCGATGTTTGGTCGTCCATGCGCGTGGCCCCTCTTTCACTCACCTGCGCACTGAGGGTCTCGATCACGACCTCCTCAGGCGTTGCGGCCGTGCTCTCAACGGGACACGTGCAGGTGATGTCGCCAACCGTCCTAAAGCGCACCTGCCTGGTTTGGACCGCTTCTCCAGGCTTTGGCGGGGTGAGCTCAGTCACCGGCACCAAAAGGCCACGCCGCTCAACGACTTGTCTCTCGTGGGTGTAGTAAAGGCTAGGCAACTCGATGTGCTCTCTTGCAATGTATTGCCACACATCCAACTCCGTCCAGTTGGAGATTGGAAAGACCCTAAAGTGCTCTCCAGGGTGCAGTTGGGTGTTGAACAAGGTCCAAAGCTCGGGGCGCTGGGACTTGGGTTGCCAAGTCCCAAAGCTGTCTCTGTGAGAGAAGATGCGCTCTTTGGCACGCGCTTTTTCCTCATCTCGCCTAGCACCCCCAATGAGCGCATCAAACTTGAACTCCTCAATGGCCTCCAAAAGAGTGACGGATTGGTGGACGTTTCTTGACTCATCGGCGCGAGATAGGCGCACCGTGCCGCGAGCCATCGAGTCCTCTACAGAGCGCACAATCAACTCAGCCCCAAGCGCTTGGGCTCGGTAGTCCCTGAAGTGCGTCACCTCGGGAAAGTTGTGCCCGGTGTCAATCATCAAAAGGGGGTAGGGAATGCGTCCAAGGCCAAAGGCTTTCTCTGCGCAGCGAAGCATGACCAAGGAGTCCTTGCCGCCAGAGAACAACAAAGCGGGGCGCTCAAAGACGGCAGCCACTTCGCGCAATATAAAAATCGTCTCTTGCTCCAAGCCATCCAGGTGCGATTGACTCAAGGTGTGAACACCCAAGGCG
>Ga0114970_10000656_pt1 | contig 25888 bp, 36 predicted proteins | sample M_140205_XF_Meta_FD_87030 | JGI IMG/M metagenome (GOLD analysis project Ga0114970, IMG submission 87030) | Freshwater microbial communities from Lake Montjoie, Canada to study carbon cycling - M_140205_XF_MetaG | ecosystem: Environmental > Aquatic > Freshwater > Lake | place: Lake Montjoie...
TGCTAGTTCACTTTATAATAAAAAAGAAGAAATTGATACAGCAAATGAACGTGTATTTCAAAGTTCTGCAAACAATGATATTTTTTCAGAGGTAAAACAATTTGCTAAAAAAGGTTTTGAACATAGTTATCGCGGTGAGGAACTTCGCAAGGTTCAAACAAGTTTTAAAGTATCTAAACTAAAAAATAAAAATGTAGATTTCTAAAATAAAAAAGAATAATTGGTAAATATAAATGGAAGTATTCAACGATTTATCTAATACAATAGAATTTGAAATTTATAATCCAAGTTATGATAAATATACTAATTTATCATCATTAAAACAGTATATTTACAATAATAAATTTAAAGAAGTAACAATAACAAATTCTTCTAATTTTTTTATTAATTTTGTATCAATTAATTATGTAAAACATAATTTTATGAGTGAATCAGAAGAAGTTAATAAATTATTTTTTCAAGTTTTAAGATTTTTTATTAAGTTCAATTCTAATATATTATTTACTATGCCAGATTTTTTTATTGAAGAATTTATAAATACAGATGTTAATAATTTAAGAGGAACTGACGTTTTATATGGTTCACTTACTGCTTATATATATGATACTAGAGTTGATTTAATAAGACAACTAATTGAAAAAGATAATTTTAATGTAAATGTATTTTCTGAAATGGTAGATATAAATCCAAAAATATGTAATATATTTTATGAAAATTATTATTTAGATACTAAATTTAGTGTAGATTTTTTAACTAATGATAATTTACGTTTAAATTATTCTTCAGATAGAATGATTTTTATTTTTTTAAAAAATAGATATATGTTGGAACAATATAATTTATATAAAACATTTACTTTATCTAAGTTTCCAAAAAAACATTTTGAATGTATAATTTTTACAACAATAAAAGGAAGAAAATTTTCAGATATACCTGATATTACACCAGAATTAAAATCTATTTTATTAGAATTAGAAGATAGATTTAAATATAAATTTTTTACATATATTATACAAGTTGATAATCCAGCAGATATTTTAGTAGTTCAAGCAATGAATATATTAGAAGCAAATCCAGATTATGCATATAAATTAATTAATGGAACCAGACCTATTGATATTGTAAAAAATGATTTAATTAAAAGAAGAATGCTTATTGTTATTGAAATGATAACTAATGCTAAAAGAATAAAAGAAATTAAAAAAGAATTAATTGCAAGAGAAGTAGAAGAATTTAAAAGAACAAATCCTAGACAAGTTAAACCTCGTTTTATAAGACACACAAGACCCGACCAACCTGAACAACCTGAACCTGAATTAGAATTAAAACAGTCATCAGATAATTACAAAATAATTAATAACGTGGTTCCAAATGGACCTTTAAATAATAATTACATAGTTCATTGTGAAAATGGTGATGAATTTTTAGATAAAGTTACAATAAATGGTTTAAATTTTAATTTAACAGAAAATTCATTACCATTAGAATTAGGTGTTAAAATTGTATATAATCTTGATACAAATCCGAATGAAAAAATAACAGAATTAATTTCAAATGATTATATTCCAACTAATACATTTATTCATATTATATTTTTTAATAAATGTATTGGTCCCAAAGATAATTTAAATTATAATTATTGTTATGGATTTTTAAGATACCACGTAACTATTAAATATAAAATAAATGGTATTACAAACAAAATACATTATGGTATGGATAATACAAATGATAATATAAAATCTTGGGGAATATTTAATAATGAATTTTTTGTATTAAAAAAAAATGAAAAAAATTTTGAATTAGAAGATAAAAATGATGAAAAAATATTTATAATTTTATTAAAATTTATTAAAAAAATTTATTATGATATACCAAATAATATTTTTATAAAAAGAACAACGGTTTCTGGTGATTTAGAAATACCAATTAAAGACCAAAATATTATTACAAATTGTATAAAATCTAAATTTGAATTTGATAATATTTTAAATACAATAAGAGATGACCCAGATGCAATGAGACTATTTACACAATTACCAAGTTATGCTATATACAATTCATTTGGTAAAAAGAAAATTAAAGTTAAAATTAAACCTTTAACTGAAATTAATAAAATTATTAAATATCTTTTAAAGATTTGTTAATTAGAATTGTAATTAGAATTATAATTAGAAATGGAAATGAAAACAAATAACAAAAAAGTATGTGATTTTTATAATCAACACCCTAACCTTGATTTTGAAGAAATGAATATTATTATGGTTGATATGTTATCATCTTGTTTATCTACAAACGAACCAAGCCTTGATTCTAAATTTGCTTTAAATATAATTCAAGAAATGAAACAAATGAATAAAAATATTGATAAAATAAATTCAGATTCTATTAATAATTTTGCACTTAAATTTATTGAATTTAAAAAAGAATATATTACAGACATTAAACTTATATTAAATGGTAATAATAATTATATTCAACCTATGATGATAGAATATAATCAAATTTTACAAGACCGTGTTTCTATTTTATTAAATGAATTTAAAATTTCAAGTGAGCATAAACAATCACTCAAGGAAATTGATAATGAATTAAAATTTATAAGTGAATCTAATAAAAATACAAATGAAAAAATTAACGAAGTATTAAAAAAATTTGAAAATAGCTCAGCCAAGGGACATATATCGGAAAATATAACTTATAATTTATTAAGAACTATGTATGCAGAATCACAGATTATTTATTCTGGAAATGTTAAAGAATCTGGTGATATCTTTATTATTAGAAATGAACAACCTAAGATTTTAATTGAAAATAAAGACTATAAAGCTAAGGTTGACCAATTAGAAGTTGATAAATTTATTAAAGACCTTAAAACACAAAATTGTTCGGGTATATTTTTATCACAGAGAAGTGGTATTGCTAATAAAAACCAATATGAAATAAATTTTTACGGTAATAATATTGGTATTTATATTTCAAACGTTGAATATGATACTGACCGTATTCAAATAGGTATAAATATGATAGATGATATTAAAAAAATTATGAAAGAATCAAATAATGATGAAACCGATGATGAAGTCACTTTAGATAAAAATGTTTTTGAATTAATTAATAAAGATTTTGGAACATTTATTAATCAAAAATTAAAACATATCAAATCTATTAAAGAAGTTTCAACCAAACTTATCAATGAAGTCAATGAAATGAATTTACCAACATTAAATACCCTATTAACTACTTATTATGGTTCTAATATTTCATCTCAGTTTATTTGTAAAACTTGCGGTTTTGTTGGAAAAAATGCAGGCAGTTTGGCATCTCATAATAAAAAACATATAATTTAAAATAAATGTTAAAGGTAATGGATGAAGAACCACCCCCACAAGCATCACAAGCACCACTTCCTGAATTAAAACTTCCATATTACGAACATTATGACCCAAGAATTGAAATTACACCTGAATATGCTTCTGAAATAAAAGATAGAATGTTATCAAAATTTTGTTATAATTTAACAGAAGAAATAAACGAATTTATACAACTTATTACTTATAATAAAGAAACAGGTCACCAATTTCAAAAATATTATAGAAATTTATTAACAAAAATGTATGTTTATTTTAAACATCTTAGGTTTCGGGGAACTGAACTTGCGCCTTTAAATTTTATGGAACTTAGAATGTTAAAATTTTTTGATGAAAATCAAGGAAATTGTATATTCGATAAACTAGTTATATTAACTAATGATGAAAAATATACTGGCGTAGACACTGGTGAAGGAGTTTTTGTTTTAGTAATAAATGATATTGATTTAGAAGAACTTAAAAAATTAATAAATACCTGTGAAAAAAATGTAATAATGTTAGTAGGAATACATAAATGGGAAAGTAGACATAGAAATTTACTTATACTTTCTAAAAATGGTATAGAAATAATAGAACCTAATTATAATTCAGAATACGAACAAAGTAATGAATTATTTGGATATAAAGATTTTGCGGAAAAATTAGGTCTTCCGATAAAATATAAAAAAATTGAATGCTTAAAGCATCACGGAGGTATGTGCACTTTAATGGCTACTCTTAATTTTTATTATCCTAGTTATTTTGATTTTCCATTTGCAAGACAAAAAGTTGCAGAATATCTTCTATGGGAACTTGATAATATAAATAAGTGTGTTTTATCATTTGGTAAAAGTAATAATTTTAAAATTAAAGATGTAATTCTTGATATAAAATATCTTTTACTATTAAAATGAATATATTATAAAATGAATATTACAGATTTAATTAATATTGCAGGAAATGACCATATTTGTAAACAAATAATGAAACGTAAACCAGATATAGAAAAAGAATATCTTTACAGTAAAATGGAACCATTAATTTTTAAAACAAACTTTATCATCAAATTAAATGATTTTCCATATAACTTAGAAAAAAATATTATACATTATGTTTTATGGTTAAATGATATTTATCCAAATAATATAATTCAAGATATAATAAATCAAGAATTTGAAGGATACCATACAGTTGTATGGTGGGTTAATGCTGAAAATATACGCTCTATAAAAAATATTTATCACGCTCACATATTTGTTAAATAAAGTTAAATTAAAATATAAGTTTTAATTAAAAGTAATGTTTAATATGAATGGTCCACCACGAGGTTATAATGTTACAAACGACCAATCAAGTTATGACCTTGTTTATAAAGATATAATTATTAGTTCTACTTTAGGAACACCTAACACCGATTTAACTAAATTTAGTTATATTTTAGGAACTGATAACATTAATAAAATTTATAAAGCAGAACTTGTTAGTGCAACTGTTAAATTTAATACAGCAATTAACACAAATGTTATTAATCAAACTTTAATATTAAGTATTCCACAATTAAATTATAATACTTATAATATTGCTGGAAATGTTCCTACAGGAAATATTGTTGGAATTTCTAATCCAGTTTATAATCAAGATTATGTAAATGGGACCACTTTTGTTCCTCGCCAAGTAAATGGGTTATATAATAATCAAGGAACTTTTTTAACACAAGGACAGATATTCTGTCAAATACCTGATAATTGTACTCCACTTACTCCAGGTGGTCTGACAACTAATAATATTATTAGTTTATTAATAGGTGCTAAAATGTATGATTGTACACAATACTACAATCCACCTTTAAGTAAAATTAATAAAATAGATATAAATTGGTTTGATATTATTGGAAACCCAATTACTGTTGATTCATCAGGTGCATCTGGAACTATTAATAGTTTTTATTTTACTCTAAGGATACACTACTTTGAAAAGAGAAATAACAATTCTTCTTTTTCAAATAGTGTATTTAATTATGTTGGAGCTGGAACAGAAAATAGTATATTTAAGCCTATGAATTCTTAATTTTAAATTTTTCTGGATTTAAAAAAGCATTCCAACCAGAAGAAACGTGACAATGTTCCATTGATTCAGGCTTTTCAGATATCATAACACCATCGTCATTTGAATAAATAACTTTTTTTATACGATATTTTATCATAGTTTCTAAACAATGATTACACGGCCTTGAATTTTTTAAATCACCGTCCTTACCAAATCTAATAACAATTATTATATAATTACTAAGGTCAATTACATCCTTAACTTTTATTTTTTGTTGCTTTAATATCTTATACAATACATCCATTTCTGCGTGTGTTGAATAACATATACACTCACCATTATAAGAATTACGAAGACTATTACTACCTATAAACATTTTTTTACCATTACGATATATACCAGAATAATGATGATGATACTTTCCTGAATCAATTGTATTTATACAATTTATTAAATTATTGATTATCCTCAAAGACATTTTAAATTTAATTGTTTCTTTTAATTTTATATTTTATTAGTTTAAATGAACTTCAGTTTTTTTAATAAATCATTACCACAAAAAGATTATTTACCAGATTCTATTTATACTGTTTGTGAAGCAAATGAAGATTCACCGTGCACTATTTGTTCTAATAATTTATTTAGCCCAGTAGTTAATGGATACGTTCACGATATTCAAAGAGCTAAGGTTTTTTGTCCTTTTGGTGCAGGTGAAACAATGAATAAAAGTATTTATAATGACCAGGCATTTCTTAATAATCTTAATAATTTACCAGCTACTACGTGGGGACGTGTTCCACAACTTACACCTCGTAGTTTATCAAAAATTGGTTTAGAATGGAGAACAAGTTAAAAAAAAATAAAAGTTAAATTTAAGAACTTGTAAACTTTTATGAATAAAATAATTATAATTATTTTTATTTTTATTTTTATTTTTATTTTTTATTATTATAAAAAAGATAATTTTTATAATATTCAAGAACAACTCCAAACTGAAAAAGATCTTTATTTTAGACCACATACAATTAATAATGTAGTTCCAGCCAATAAAAACGTAAGTATAACATATAACGACATTTCAAATTTATTAAAAGAACTTATTAATATCAATGGTCCACCTGGAGGAGCAAATGTCAATGTTACTCAAAATAAATATGATCTTTTATTCAAAGACATTCTTGTTTCTTCTGATAAAAGAAATATAACTAAGTATCCAAATCCAAATAACTATAATATTTATCTTAATTTAAATATAGATAAAATTTATAAAGCAGAATTAATAGATGTTTATATTCCAGCGGCAACAGATGATTCTGTAAATATTCCTACTTTTGCTAATAGACTTTATTTCACTTATACAGGAACTTTAACAGTTACAGGCTATATATTTATACAAGCTGGGACATATATGAGTCCAGATAGTATAGCAATAGAACTTACAAGACAATTTTGTATAATTCTTACAGGTGCTGGTATTGTTGTTAGTAAAACGGTTGGTGTATCTGTAATTTATGATAAAAATTTAAATAGATACATAATTAAAGATCGTGATATTAGCATACCAGGAACTCTTATCATTTATGGTGAAAATGGTTATATCATTGGTAGTATTACAGTAACAAATTCAATAACTCAATTATTAATGTTAGAAGATAATATTTATGTCTCTGGACCTAAGTATATAGATAGCACTATAGACGGCACACTTTACATTAGAACAGCAGTTTTAGGTGATTATGGAGAATTTAATGGAATACCGGTTCCACTTAATGCAGAATGTCTTTTTAGTAATTGTATTATTTCAGATGTTGTTCTTACACATTGTAAATTATATTTAAGTTTGGGTAAATTAAATGGAAATACGTGTAATATTGTTTCCAATCAAAATGAAATAAATACTGGAAATGTTCCACAGGTATTTTGTCAAATACCAAATAACACTTGTGTTAGTAGTGCCGCTGTTAAAACATTATTAAACCAACCTCATAATTTTAGTGCTATTCAATTTTATAATCCACCTATATCAAAAGTAAATAAATTAGATATTAAATGGTATACAGATGATGGAACATTAGTTAGAATATTAGACCACTGTTTTACAGTTCGTATTTTTTATTTTCAAAAAAGAATTGATACAACTGATTTTTCTTATCCAATTCCATAAAAAATAAAATAAGTAAGTTATTTTAAAGAATGATTAATTGTAATATTTTATTAATAATATTAGGTGTTATAATAACAATTTTAATTATTATTTTACTGGTTACTAAAAGCACCTTTGGAGGACCATATGACGATACATATGCATCAGCTGGTTGTATGAGAGACAACCGAAGTTTTCCAGAAGGAAATGTCCCAGGAAGTTGGTTAGGAATGACAACTGCAGAAAAAAATAATTTAATTTACCAAAATAATTTAACTAATTTTGTTCAAAATGGATCAACTAATAAATAAATGTAAATTTAAATAAATTTAAAGTTAAAACATCGTTTTTTATTAAAGAAAATGGAAATACCAATTGATAATTTTAATTTTAAATCATTAACAGATGTTATTGAAATTTCAAAAAAATATAAATCAAGACGTAAAAGATCTAGGAGTGAACATCAAATGTCTTATAATTTAGATATGGAAAGATTAAGTGATTGTATAGAACCATTAGAAAAATTGAATAATCTGATTGGTATGGAAGATATTAAACAAAATATTATAGACCAAATATTATTTTATGCTCAAGACCTTAATACCAATGAGATGATGCATATTTGTTTAACAGGTCCACCAGGTGTTGGTAAAACAACAGTTGGTAAAATACTTGCAGAATTATATTGTAGTTTAGGATTTTTAACAACAGATAAATTCAAAGTAGTAGGCCGTTCAGATCTTATTGGAGGTTATTTAGGTCAAACGGCAATTAAAACTAAAAAAGTATTAAAAGATTCTATTGGCGGTGTTTTATTTATTGATGAAGCATATTCATTGGGAAGTGGTAAAAATGATGATGATAGTTATGCAAAAGAATGTATTGATACTATTAATCAGTTTTTATCGGAAAATACTTCTGAATTTATTATGATTATTGCTGGATATAAAAATGAATTAGATCGTTGTTTTTTTAATATGAATCCAGGTTTAAAAAGACGGTTTCCGTGGGTATATGATTTAAAAAATTATAATGTTAAAAATTTAAAAGATATATTTATTTATCAAGTTAAAGAAAATAATTGGGATTTTGAAGAAAATTTTGATTTTAATTTATTAGATTCAATTTTTAAAGAAAATTCATTTAAAAATAATGGTGGTGATACACTAACATTATTTGATTTTTCAAAAATTTGTCATTCAAGAAGAGTTTTTGGTAAAAAAAGAAAATTTAAAAAGAAATTAAATTTAGAAGATATATCTAGTGCAATGGTTATAATTAAAAAAAAGAATCAAACTAAACCAGATGAACCTCCTTATGGAATGTATATTTAATTTAATTTTTTTTTACAAAATTTAATTTTAAATTTACAAAATTAAATTTTACAAAAATAAAATACTTTAAATTTTAAATAAAAGATAAAAGTAAAATGGAATCATCACTTGTTAAACTTAATATTGAAGATTTATTAAATTGTATAAATGGAAAAGATTCTGAAGGAAATGATTTAAAAGTTAAAATTCCACCACATAAAAAAGTAAAAGATGAATTTAATAAATTTATCAATCACGAAATATCTCAAAGAAGGAAAAAAAGTTCAATAAGTTCTATGAGAAGTTTTCATAATTTTATTAAAAAACAATTATTATTGGTAATTGTTAAATTAATTCATTCAAAACAAATTAATTTACTTGATATAGCAGTTGGTAGAGGAGGTGATATGTTTAAATGGAATGAAGTAGGTATTAAAAATGTATTTGGTTTTGATAAAAATGAAGCATCTATTAATTCTATTAATCCATTTGATCAAGGTGCAAAAGAAAGATTACGTATTAATCCTTTAACAACTCGTATTCATTATGAAGTTGGTGACGCTATGAACCCATCACTAGAATTATTTAATAATATTAATGAATTTAATTCAAAATTTCCAATAAATATTATTAGTTGTCAATTTGCAATGCATTATTTTTTTAAAAGTGAAGATTATTTAGACATTATTTTTAAAGTATTTACACAATTTTTAAAACCTGGTGGATATTTTTTTGGAACTACTATAGATGGTAATAAAATAAAAGAAAATCTTAAAATAAAAAATACTTTATTTGAAATAAATAAAACAAAAATTGAAAATGAATATACATTTAAAATTAATGATACTTTTGATAAAGGAAATTATTTTAATTCAACTGGTGAATCTACTGAATACTTTGTAGATTTTAATAAACTTATAAGTATAGCTACTAAATATAAGTTAAAACCAGTATATTTAAATTTTTTTGAACCTAATGGTAATACATATACGATTAATAGAGACAAACTTTATAAAGAAAGTTTTGTTTCATTTGAAGATATTTATAATCTTTCAAATCACGGTAAATGGAAAGGAAATTTAAGTTCAGATGAAATAGTATTAAATAGTCTTTACAGCACTTTTGTTTTTGTTAAAATATAAAAAAATAATGGAGCAAAAACTGCAAAAAAACACCACATTGCTCCAATAACACCATCTGATTTATATATAAAATAACTTGCAAAAAAAGCAAAAAATAAATCTATAATTTTATATTCAGGTATATTAACTGTATAACATAAATAGCTTGTAAATAAACCAAGTATAAATGTAATTAAACTAACTTCTTTTGAGAAACGCATAACTTAATTAAACAATCTAAATTTTTTTGAATTAAATAAATTCAAATTAAGATTTGAATGAAATAAATTCAAATTAAGATTTGAATGAAATAAATTCAAATTAAGATTTGAATGAAATAAATTTAAAAACTTTTAAATGAATCTTTTTTTTTTAGACATAGACCCAAAAAAATGTGCGATTTATCATTGTAATAAACACGTTGTAAAAATGCTTTTGGAAATAGTTCAAATGTTATATACAGCACATCATATGTGTAAAACTGTTGAATTACCTATTGATTGTTATAAAAAACATAGTCCCAAACACCCAACAGTTATTTGGGTTAGAATAAATCAATTTAATTATATGTATGCTGCTAAACTAGGTTTATTTCTTGCAGAAGAATATACTTTTCGCTACAATCGTGTGCATTCTTGCGAAAAACATATTATTTGGTTAAATCAAAATTTACCAAACTTTAAAACTGAAACTTATAATAATAATGTAACATTAGTTATTAATAAAAAATTTGAAGAACTTGGAATGACACCTATACCTTTGGCAATGCCCGATGAATCTAAAAGAAATGAACCAATAAAAAGTTATCGTAAATATTATATAAATAGTAAATCACATTTTACTAAATGGACTAATCGTCTTTCCCCTTGGTGGTTTCATTCAAAATGTAATTAACATTTAATTCATTAAATTTAGTTATAATATTTTCAAATTTAACTACAGTAACTGGATCAGTTGCATAAGTTGTTTGGAGATTTAATAACCCTATTTTTGATTTATCCATTTCTGTAAAAATTTTTGTAAGTAACCATTTAAAATTAGGATATTTTTTTAATTTTAATATTAACACATTTATGTTTTTAATAAGGTCTTTTAAATAAATTATAATTATATCACGAGAAGATTTATTTATCCATCTTATAATACTTTGAAATAAAACTTTATCAATTTGAAGATGTCCTTTGTGGATACTTAGTTTTTCATTTACCTGTATCATACTTATTATTTTTAAATTTGTTATTATATTATCAAGATTATCAATATTTTCTTCAATTTCCATTAAAGTAAAATATATATAATTTATAATAAGTTTTTTTAAATGAATAAATATGATTCACTAGAAATTTCAAATGAACTTAAAAGAGATATTCTTGTTAATTTAATAGAACCTAGTTATAAATCAGATATTGCTTCAAGTTTAAATTTAAAAAAAAAATTTAAATTGTTTGGTCTTACGTTTGAAACACTTTCTAAATTATTTTTAGGTATTGCTAGTATAGCTTCATTTGCTTCGGGCATTTATAAATACCAATTACTTTCATTTTTTGCAGGAACTAGTTCAGTTATAAGTTTAGTTTTATTACAATATTCTAGTTTTAGTTATCGTGAAAGTAAAAAAATAACTATAGAAATTAATAATACATTAAAAAAATTAAATATAATAAGTATGCCAATTGTCCCAGATGATAATTCTAATGCAGATACTACTGAACCAATGACACCTCCACATTTAGAAAAAATTTCAACAAAAAAATAAAAGTAAAATTAAATTAAATTAAATTAAATTAAATTAAATTAATTTTACTTTTAAATGAATCTTAAAGATAAAATAATTAATTGTATAAATCAAGTAATAATGGAAAAAGGGAGAACTCGTTTTTTTTCAGATTGTTTAGAACATAGTTTTACTAAAATAAAATTTCCACTTGGTATAAATGGAACAGTTGTTTATCCATATCCAGATGCACCTGTAACTAAAAAAGGAGACGACTATTATGTTAAAGACCTTGAAGTAATGACAGGTGAAAATTATAATTTATATACAACACCAAAATCAGGTAGAGACCGTTTAATTAAAGAAACTTATTTAGTTCCTGAACCACCTATTGGTTGGTGGGTATCTGAAAAATTTGATGGCCAACGTGCAGTTTGGGATGGTGCTAAATTTGTTAGTAGAGGAAGTGGAACTGGTGACCCTAGGGTTTATCCTTATGTTCCAAGATGGTTTATTGCTTTAATGCCTCCAAGCATAGCTTTAGATGGAGAATTATATATTGCACGTAATTCATTTTCAGAAACAACAAGTATTTTAAAAACTAAATTAAAAACAGAAGAATTAGATATTCGTTGGACTAAAATAAAATTTGTTGTTTTTGATGTTTTAAACGATAAAATTTATACTGAAAGAAAAGAACTTCTTAAAAAAATAGTCCAAGAACGTTGTAATTTATGGGAAAATATCAGTCTTCCACTTTATCTTAATAAAGGTTCTTGTCCTTTAGTATTTACAGAACAACAGCTTATTACATCAAAAGAACAATTAATGAAAATATATAATAATTTAACATCACAAGGAGCAGAAGGTGTTATGATAAGAGCTAACGTTCCTTATATACCAAGAAGATCTAAATTTATTTTAAAAATGAAATTAGAAGATGACACCGAATGTATAATTCAAGGTCCCCATAAACCAGGAGAAGGTAAATATAAAGGTAATCTTGGATCATTTAGATGTGTAATGCCTAATGGAAATGTTTTTTATGTAGGTGGTATGGATGATAATATAAGAAAAAATTATAAAATTACTCATCCCGATAATACAGTTATAACATATATTTTTAATGGACTTACAAAAGATGGAATTCCAAGACACCCCAGATATAAAGGAATAAAAGAATAAATTAAAATAAAAGATTTTAAATTAAAATATAAGTTAAATTTAAATGGATAATATTCTAAATATTGTTAGAAATAATCCACTTATTATAAGTTGTGTAATTTTAGTTTTATTTGTTATAGTTGTTGTTTTAGGAATTAAAGCTTTTTCTAAATCATCAAAATCATCATTTGATAACGTTCTCAATAATATGAACCTTACAACAATTCCACCACAAGCATTTCCATCTTTAGATGCACAGGATTCAGGTGGTATAAATTTATCAAATCCAGAAGTTCCAGAAGAAATTGGTTTAGCAATGAAATATCCACAAGGTGATGGTGTTAGTATGAGTCCATCTGATTCTAATTCATTTTATCCAAATAAACCTGGTCCATTATTAACAAGTTACCAAGGTCCAGAATCTTATGGAGAATCTAGTTTAACAAATCCTTTAGGTGATACTGGCGCTGATCAAGGTGCACGAGTATTAAAAATTAAAAGCACTGGAAATCAACTTAAATATAAAGCAATAGATGAATCATTAAATAAAAGTTATGCATCTGCATATTCAGATGGAGGAGTTCAAAATGGTAATACTTTAATTAATAATGCAAAACCGGTAAATTATGATGATAATTTTAATCCAGAAAATAATATGATGATTCAAACATCACCTGGTCAAGAAAGCACACTTACAAACTGTGAAAGTACATATCCAAATGTAGTTAAATACAAAGATTTTTGTATTACAGCAGGAGATATTCCTTATGGACAAATAGTTGATAATAAAGTAAACCCAAGACTTGTATCACGGTGGGAATCATTTACAGGAGATTATTCCCGTGAAGATGCACTAGAACCTATAGATGGTGTTCTTTATCCAAATCTTAATGTATTAAAAGTTCAATAAAATAAAATAAAGTTAAAGTTAAATGAATAAATTTATAATTTTTGTAATTGTTATTATAATTTATGAGATAACAATTTGTATGATAAGAAAAATGAAAAGAAAAATATATTATAAAAAAGCTGTAAAAAGAGCGAAAGAAACAAATAAAAAACTACTTGTTATAGGAGATCCATACAACGGAATTGCATCGATAACAACTGGTTTAGATTATAATTGTGGAAATTTATGTATTGATTTAACAGGATGTCCAAAATGTGATAATGCAATTAAAGGAAGATTAGAAGATATAATACCAACATTAAATTTAAATGAATACGTAATTTATATTAGCTGTGTATTAGAATACCTTGATGATTTACCATTAGTAATGAGTTACCTTAATAAAGTAAATAAAAATGACCTTTTTATAGTTAATGTAGAATGGTATAGTTTAATGGCTTATTTTTATCCTTATTATTTAACAGATGAAAGACCTCCTAACTATATAAATAGTTTTATGGGTTATATTAAAAACCCTTTAAATTAAATTAAAATAATACATTATGTTACAATTTTAATTCAATTTTTTAATTTAATTTTTAATTTTTTAATTTTTTTAATTTATAAAATGTCTATTATACAATTGGTTTATTTTTTCTGGAGTTCAAGATTCCTCTGTAAGTTCGGATGTTTTCTTTTTTACCATAATCTTCTTTTTAAGAACTGGTGTTGGTACTGGTTCAGCTACTGGCTCGGCTACAACAACTACTGGAGCTACTGATTTTTTAGGAGTTTTAACTGCATCGGGATCCTGAATATAATGATGTTTTAAATATCTCTGAAGATTAAAATAGGTTACATCTTCAGATGGATTACCTAAAAGTGCCCTAAGAATTTTTGCCTGAGGACGGTCATCAAGAACAAACTTTTGCTTATTAGAAGGATCTGATAAATCATTAGACTTGACAAATCCAGAAACACCTTTTGTAACTTCATTACGAGGAACAAATGTTCCTGGAGGAACACCAAGAAACTTTGCAAGTTCATCAGTAATAGCCACAGGTTTAGTAATACCTGAAGGAAGGGCGTTTGCAGAACGCTCTGTTTTAACACGAGAACGTTTATTACGAAGTTTTTCAAGCTCTTTTGATTGCTTATCTGTATCTTTAAGAACAGCACGAATAACATTCATAACATTCTTCATACCAGCTACTTGGTCATTAAGATTTAAAAGAATAGATTTTAACATATCACTTGATGATACATCGGTTTTAGTAACAGTTTCGGTTTCAGTTAAAGCTGACATTCTTTTTACTTGGATACTTTAATTAATTGTAGGTCTTTAAGTAAATTTTAAATAACTTCTGTTATTAAGATACATTTAATCAATGAATCCTACACTTTTATTTTTATCTGCGTGTATTCCAGCGAGATTATTACTTGTTTATATTAGCACTATAATCCCACAAGATAAACTTAAATATTTTGGTATTCCTTTGATTTTAGTTTCTTTAGGATTTTTGTTTCTTTATTTTACAAATGGACGTTTAAATGCACCTGAAGCGGGTGGTATAACTTGGTGGTCCAATTTAAGATTAATACACGGATTATTTTATTTAGCAGCGTCAATTTATGCATTTCAAGGTAAACCATTTGTTTGGATTCCATTAAGTTTAGATGTCATCTTTGGGTTTATTGTATTTATTTTACATTTAAAACAGGTTTAAAGAAATACATATTATAAGAGTATCTAAGCAAAGGTCAAAGTCAAACAACAATCAAAATGGCATCAGTTCTCACTGCTTCCAACTTTTCAGTTGACACAATTAACTTTGGAAAACACAAACCAAACGTAAATGGAGGATACAATATTGAAATTACTATTGGTACCAATACTACCGATGAGATACTCATTCAGACTCCCAAGATGCGTGCACCTTTTGGAATTTCAACAGATAAGACCAATCCCTTCAAGAAATCTCTGGATGTTTCCTTTCAGGGTATTGAAAATAACCAGGCAATCAAAGCTTTTCGTGATATGGCTGAAAAAGTTGATGTAATGGTTATTGACTATGCTCTCAAGAATTCTGAGACTTTTTTTAAGAAAAAACTTACACGTGAAGTAATTGCAGAATATTATTATTCTGGAATCAAGCTTTCCAAAAAGGAACAATACTCTGATACTTTCAAGTTTAAGATTCTTTTTTTGAAACCAAACCCAGAAAAGAAACTTCCCAATGGTAAGTATCTTACCAGCTTCTGGAATATCAAGGGCGAAGAACAAACTGAAGATTATCTGGACAAGGGAGATTCAGTGCTGGCACTTATCAAGCCACAGATGCTCTGGGTTGCTAATCGCAGTTTCGGAGTTACTTGGGTTTCTACTCAAGTGCGTATTCATAAACAACAGAAAACAACTGGATACGCATTCAAGAAAACTGGAGACTCCGACGATGAAGTTGATGAAATTGTAACATCAGAAGAGGAAGTTGAAGTTGAGGAGGAAGAAGTTGAAGTTGATGCTTAAAAGTGGTAACTCTTTAAAAAATAAAAAATAAATAAAATAAAATAAAAAAATAAAAATAAAAATAAAAATAAAAAATAAATAAAATAAAAAAAAACTTAAATTAAATTAAATTACAAAAATTGTAGTTTAATTTAACTTAAAAATAAATGTAAATAAAAGTAAAGTAATGGAGGAACATTTATTAACAAGTATAGTAAGAGATGCTATTTTAAATAATTTTAGAAGAAATAATTCTATTGTAATAAGTAGATATTATAATAATCCTCCTCAAGGAGGGTATCAAATAAATGAAGAACACGAATATATTTTACCTGATAATGATGATATAAGTTCCATTGCTCTTTTAGAAGTTGTTAATTTATTTGGAAAGGAAAATAATTTATTTTTTAATCCTCTAAAAAAATTTAATCATTTAAAATTAAAAAAAATTAAAGAAAACGATCCTTTAATAAATACAGTATGTGCAATATGTTTAGAAAATTATAAAAAAAATGATTATTACAGAACTTTAACCTGTAATCATATATTTCATAAAAAATGTATTGACCGTTGGTTTAAAAATGAAGAAACTTGTCCTATGTGTAGAAAAAGTATTAAACTTTAAAATAAAATAAATGTAAATTATAATGGATTCTTTAATTGATGGTTTAAAAATTGGAACAAAAGATTATTTTACAAAAAGTCATTTTTCTAATATTGAAGATTTATATACATCTACCTTTGGTAAACGCAATAAAAATGATAAAATTTTATTGAACAGGTCATCAGATATTGAAACTGCATTTATGATAAGTAATTTTTTTATAACAATAATGATTATCGCATCTATTGTTCTTGGATTTATGGCAGTAACACAGATATGTACAGACCAAACAGAACGAGGTAAAAATACAAGACTTGGGCTTTATATTTTATTAATATTAACTGGTGGACAAATAGGTTGGATTTATATATTATTATGGGTATTTAAAGTAAACGTTTGCACTTAAAAAAATTAAAAAACTTAAAAAACTTAAAAAAACATTAAAAAACTTAAAAAAAAATTAAAAAACATTATTAATATTAATATTATACATTCTTAAAAAATTAATACATTTTTTAATACGTGAATTTAAAATGTTTTTAAAAATTATAATATTTTCAAGTTTAAATTTATTTATTTTTTTTTCTAAAAATATACCTAATAATAAATTTTGAAAATATTTATCTTTATTATTAACCATTTTAATAGATTCATTTATAGTTTTTACTTGTGTATAAAGTATTAAATTATTAAATGTCGCTATTTTTTTAATAAAAACTATAGGAATATTAAAATTAGGAAATATAATTGTATAAATTGAATTTGATATTTTAAAATTATTTATAACTGTATAAATATCGTTAATTAAAAAATTAATTCCTTTATAGCCATAACATACTATATATCTTTCTGAATTACAATTTCTACTTGTTTGTGGTTTTATAATTTTAACGTAATTATAAAATGTGCAAAGTAACATATAATAAATTATACTATTATGTGAAAACATATCAAAAAATTTTATTATAAACATACCACCTATTTTTTGTGTTTTAAGTGCAAGATAAATTTCACAAAGTAATAATTTACTACTAATTATTTCTTGTGCTTCAAATATTTTTACATCGAAACCTCCATCGGCTGTTACAATATCTACCCCATTAGGAAACTTTAAAAGAATTTTATTTATTTTTTCGTTTATATTTTCAGTAATATCACCATAAAATAAATTGTTTTCTTCAAGATAATTATCATATTTTATTAAGGGATCTTGTTTACTAATTGAAATATAATCAGTTCTTAAATTTTTTTTTCTACGTATATCAGTTATACATTCTATAAAACCACCAGGTGCTTCACAAATAAAAAAACAAGTAAGTTTTTCATTTAAGAGTATAGGTTCAAAATAAATAATTTCGTATAATTTAAAATATGCTCGTGAAATTACTTGTTTTTTACAAAGTAATTTTACAAGTTCATATTCGTGAAGATATTTAGCGGCCGCACGTCTAAATTTTTCAGAATTTTTATCTAAAAGATCTAATTTTTCTTTAGTTTTATCAAGATCATTAAAATTACCAAATTTTTCATTTTTTAATGAACTAATTGTATCATAAATTTTATATTCAAATAAAACTTCATTTTTAAAATGAAATTCATTTATTTCATTATTTAAAATTAGTTCCATTTAAAATCTTAAATTTTAAATCTTTATTTAATTTAATGGGGAATACAAATTCGGTTATCAAAGAAAAATTTGGAAGTATTTATAATAAAGATGGAATTACTAGACCTGGTTATTATTGGAAAAAAGGAAAAAATAAAAAATTAATATATAAAGGTGTTGATATAACCTTACTTCCTGGAGAAGATAAATTTAAAAGCTTAAAATATGGTTATTTGGTAACTAATAAAAGAGTTTTTTATAAAGGAACTCCTATACTTCAAGCAAATCCTAAATCTTTTTCAACTATAACTAGAGATAAAATAAATGAAATAACTAATAATAAAGAACTTATAAAATTAAATTCTGTTTTAGGTTTGGATTACCTTGGAAATAAAAAAAGATTTTATCATAAAAATAATATTATTTATGAAGAATAAAATAGATTTTAATCCATTGAATAAAATAAAGTTTAATCACTCTGTGAATAAAATAATATATAAGCATTATTAAAATTTGTAAATTTTAAAAGTTGATTGTCGTCTATATTTACTTTTTCATTTTCATTAATAATTGTAGTATAATAATGTCCATTATGCATATTACCAATATGATTTATAACACTTTTTAATTTATAAATTTGTAAATTATCTCCATTTTTAATATTAAGTGTTTCATTTAAAATAAAATTAGCACTTGATAAATTATAACGTTTTAAAACTATTATTAAATTTTTTGGAATAATATTTAACATAATTTTTTTTTTTGAAATTTGATTACTTTTACAATTTTCACAAAAATATAAATTATCGGGATCATCATTTATTTCTTTTTTTAAATAATTTAAAAATGATTCTAATACACTTTCATTTAAATTTAAATTAATAGAATTAAAATCTTCATATACAATTTTTATATTTTTGCAACAACAACATTTTATAGTTGTTTTAGTTTGTCCGTGATAAAAATAAAAAGTATCTTTGATTTTATCAAAAATAGCTGTTATAAATTCGTGTGCATCTTGTTGTTCAAAATTTTTAAAATTTTCAAATGAATTTATAAATAATCTTAAATCAAATTTCCCAGATTTACCGTTTATTACTTTTATTAATTCATTTAAATTAATAAAATTTTTTTCTTCACTTTTATTTATTAATTCTTGAAAATCTTTATTATAAATAAAACACTGTAATACAGAATTAACATAACAAGTATTTCCTAAATTCTCAAAACCTAAAAATTTCATTTAACTTTTAAATTTTAAACTTTAAAGTTACTTTAATTTTTACAAATAAAATTTACTTTAAAAATTAACAGTAACTTATATTAAATGGCAGAAATAAGAAATTATTGTCTTAATAAAATTAAAGAAATATTTAACAATTATGATTGGAATATTAATGAAATAAACGAAATTGATATTATTTTTGATACATTTGAAGAAATACAACGTTTATTTAAAATTAAATACACTTCTGTTAATAATTACCCTGAAATAATAGAAAAAAGTATTTATAATAAAAGTATAAAAGATGCAAAAAATAAATTAATACCACGTTCTTGGGATTCATTTGGATTTAGATTATTATATAAAAATGGTTATCTCAAAATAATAAATAATATAAAAAATAATAAAAATAACCATTTTGTTTTAAATCAAATTAAATATGGTTATTTTGAACCTAATGAAATTGTAAATATGAGTTATCAAAAATTATATCCAGAATTATGGAAACAAATTATGTTAAATAATTTACAAAGAGATGAAAGAATGGAAAAAATATCAAAGGAAGAAAATCAAGAAGGAACCGATATGTTTAGATGCGGTAAATGTAAAAAAAGAAATTGTACATATTATCAAATGCAAACTAGGTCAGCAGATGAACCTATGACATCTTTTATAACTTGTTTAAGTTGTTCTAATAGATGGAAAATGTAAAAATTGATTTAAAGAAAAAATTAATTTAAAATAAATGGAAAAAGAAAAATCTAAAGAATCTTCAAAGGAAAAGCTTAAAGCAAAACTTAAAAATAAAAAAGCCCAAAGGAATAACAATGCAGGACCAAGTAATAACAATGCAGGACCAAGTAATAACAATGCAAGTACACAACCTTCATTTGCTGATGAAGGTATTCTTCAAATGATGGAGCACGTTAATAAAATTCTTAAAACAAATCCAGAACTTGTAAAACAAGTAAGTAAATGTGTTTCAAATGTAATGAATGATAAAGATATATTAGATAAAATTAAAATAATTCAAGACCAAACTTTAGATAAAAGTGAAGAAACCGATGATTGCTTAGCTTCATCAAATGAGTTAAGGCAATAATCTAATAAATTGTTAGATATATAACTTTTTTTAGATATATTTCTTGTATGTCCCAATAATTTTGCAGACTCATCGATTGAATCTAATATTATTTTTTTTGGAACGTTTTCACTTTTACATTTTTTAAAAAATGTTTTTATAAAAAGTATATTTGCAGAATATGTTCTAAAATCTTTGCAAGTATATTCTTTTCCCATATTTTCTTTTAGATAATTATTAAGTTCTTCGGAACTTATACAATTACCATTTACGTTAAATAAAAGTTTGTTTTTATTTTCACAAATTAATTTTGATAAAATGTTGTTGTATTCAGATGGTATTTTTACAGTGTGTTTAATTTTACTTTTACCAATAAATTCAAAATAATAATCATCATTAATTTTTTTTAAATGTTTTTGTCTAAGTGTTGTTAGGCCATAAGTTTTATTATGTTCTGCATAAATTTCATTTCCTACACGAATATGTGTATCTATTAATAAATTAAAAAGTAAATGGGTAAGTGTTGTTTTATTTAAAATTGCACTTTTTAATTTTATTTTATGTTTAAAAGAATTTAAATTTTGTATAAATCGTTTCATACGATTGTATTTTTCACATTTTGCATTAAAGTTCCATTCTTCGGAAAGTATATACTGTTTTTTACCTAATTTATCAATTCCATAAACTTGTATATGACATTTTTTATTTGATGCATACCAAACATTTTCCCAAGCAGGTGGAACTTTTATTTGAGAAATACGTTCAATGACCCGATGGTCAGTTACTTCTTTTTTTGTATTATTATAAAAAAATTTGTTATATTTTTTAAATATACCTGGGTCATTTAAATATAATAAATTCATTTATAGTTGTTTTTATTTAAAATATAACAATTTTACAAGTTGCGTTTAACAATTTTCTTTAAAAAAACACCAAAATGATTTAAATGATTTTCCCAATTTATTCCATTCATCTATGGTATAATTATTACTCATACTTGAATTACATCTACTACAAATAGGTCGTAGATTTTCAAGAACTGTTTCACCACCTTTTGATTCAGGTATATTATGTCCAACTTGAAAATCAAAAACATTTATTTCATTTTTACACCAAAATATATAACATTTATGTTTATATTTTTCACCAAAATATCTTAACCATACTTGTTCTCTAAGTGCTTTTGGTATAACACATTTAACTAAACATTTCATTTATAGTAATTTTATTTGATTTTAAGTTTGTTTCTTTAATTAATCTTATTTTAAATTTATCACGTTCTAAAGGTTCTACAATATTAATAAGGTCATAAATTTTACATTCAAGAAAATCATTAATATAACCAGGAGTCCAATTTATATTAATGTTATTTATAATAAGTTCAATTTCAATTTCATATTTTGTTTTATTTATATTATTAGATATTTCATTTACTATAGTTAAATCATAACGAAAATGTTCATTTATAAAAGATTTTCTTGTTTTTTGGCGTATAATACAGTCTTCTTTATTAAAAGGAGCTGTTATCCTAAATTCCTGATTTATTGAATATCTAATATCAAATGGACTTGTATTAATTTTAAAATCTTCCTTTAATAAATTTTCTTTTACTATTAAAAATGAATTATCATTTATTAATTTATTAGTATCTTTACAATATTCAATTGTATTTTTATCAATTATACTTTCCCATTCACCTGTCTCTAAACGTTCTTTAATTTTTTCAAAATATTTACGGTCTATACTAGAATCAAAAAATTTACCAATTGTTCCTAAACGTATTTCTATTTCAACAAATGGTAAAACCATAAATTCATAGAAATTCATTTTAAATTTTAAAGTTTTAAGTTTAAAATTTTTAAGTGGTTTTTTTTTGTAAAAATTAAAGTATTTGTTTTTTCATTAAAACAAATAAAATAATACCACATAAAATAACTGCCAATGCAATATAAATTAAAATAGAACTTGTTGAACCAAAATTACTTTTACCAAAACTTGGTTTTAAATTAACATTATCTGTAACATTAGCCTTAACACCAAGTTTTGAAAGAAATTTATTTTTAAAATCATAACTTGCATCATTTGTAAAAATTCCATCAACAAGAATATCTAAAACTTTATCTTTAAGGTCAGGTGTTAATTTAGTCCAATTCATTTCAAGTTCTTTCATAAATGATGCACAATTATTTACATTTATATCACCAAGACCATATTTAGGAACAAGATAAGTCTGAAAATAAAATGCGAGATCTTCTTTTGGAACAACTGTTTCTCTGCTTCTTGTAGACTTTAAATCAATAGAATATTCACAATCATTATCAAGGTCAACATATCCAGTTGGTGAAACAAATTTACTCATAAAGGTTAAATTAAACCGTTATTTTATTTTTGAAAAATTAAACGTTTTTTAAATGTTTTAAATATTTTTATTTAATTTTCTTGGAACTAACACATATTTCCAAAATAAATAAAAAATAAACATAATAATTAACCAAGTAATAAAATCTTTTAAAAATGTTTGCCATCTTATAATATTATCTTGCGGGTGTTCCGGTGTTCCTATAGGTATAGGAAATATATTTGCAAAATTACTTTTATCATTATCTGACAAATTACTTTTAGATTGTGTAACAGGTGATTGTGTAACAGGTGGTAAAACTTTTATGTCGAGTTTATGTGATGGAACTATTTTTTCTATAGATGGATCAATTATATTTGTTTTTAATGAATTTAATAAACCAGTTGTAAATAAACCTGAAAGAACGCCAATTGTTATAACACCTTCATCTAATAAAAATGATAGCATCTTTAAAATAACTATTATTTTTTTTCGTTAAAATAATAAAAATAAAGTAACTTTAAAGTTAAAAGATGAGTTCACAGGAAAAACCTGAATTTGTAGTTTTTGTAAGTTCATCAAATTGTCAATTTAGTAATAATTTTTTAAATAAACTTAAAACAAAACCAGAACTTGGAAAAAAATTTAATATAGTTGATATTGAAAAATTACAAGTTATTCCAAATGAAGTTGAAGAAGTTCCTTGTGTATACGACGGTAAAAATATTTATCAAGGAAAAGCGGCATTTACTTGGTTAAATGAAAAAATGTCAGATTTTTTATCAGCGGCAAATGATGGCTTAATGTATTCATTTTTAGAAGGCCAACCAGAAGAAACTTTATTTACCAATTATAGCCTTTTAGAACAAAAAAATGGTTCATTTGGAATAGGTGAACAACCATCTGAAAAAAATATGAATGATCCTACAAGAATGGCTAAATTAAGTGACAATGAAAGTAAAAATAGAACTTTGGACTCATTAGTCGCTTCAAGAAGTTCAGATATGCAATCTTTTAAATAAAATTAATTTAAAGTTTAAATTAATTTAAAATTATTAAAATGGAAGATATTTATCATCACGATTATAAAAATAAAATTAAAGCTAATGTTAAAAATAAAAGTAATTGTTATACTTGTAAACCAAGAGGAACTTTAAAAGACCATATTATTTCAAAAACTGATCATTTTGTATTTAATCACGATCTTTTTAGAAGACCTTTAATAATAATTACAAGCTGTATTCATTATCATACAATTTATGATTTACCAGATGATATAAAATTAAAATTATTTGATGATATTAATAAATTTGTTGAATTTTGGAATTTAAGTAAAAGTTACCAATTAATGATTAATAACGGCGAAGCACAGACACATCATCATTTTCACGTTAAAATGAAAATAGATGATTCTATTGCAAATAGAATGAGACGAGACCATTTTACAAGAATTAATTTAGAAAAATCATATAAACCAATTGAAAATAACGATTTTAAAATATTTGACGAAAAACAAGTGATATAAAAAATAAAAATTATTTTATTTACCACATTATGGATATCTTTAAAATGGCAAATCAAATTGCCAACAGTATGTCTGAAGATGATCGTTCTGCTATAGAAAATATGGATATGGAGAAAATGCTATCGCACGTTACCCAAAATGTATTTAAAATGATGAATGGAACTTCTAATACACAGGCACCTGAAGGTTTGACAGATTTTATGGATAAATTTAATTTGGGCAAAACCAAATTTGAACCAGAAAATTGTATTTTACCAAAGACACGTGATATACGATTTGATTTAAATGTAGATCTTTCTGATTTTTATAATGGTAAAATTAAAAAACTTAATATTAAACGTAAAAGAATCATAGAAGTTGATGGAAAACAAAAAGTAGTTGAAGAAAAAAAAAGAATTACTATCCCAATTGAAAAGGGAATGAAAGATGAACAACAAATTCGTTTTGAAGGTGAAGCCGACCAAATTCCAGGTTATACACCAGGTGATATTATTATTACATTAATTGAAACAGAACATCCAGATTTTGAAAGAGACAATGATAATTTAATTATAGTTAAAAATATTAATTTATATCAATTATATGATTTTTCTTTTAATATTACACATTTAGATAATCGGGTAATTCTTATTAATAAGAACTCTAATGATGCTTTACATTTAAATGATTCAGTTCGTAAAATTAAAGGCCAAGGTATGCCTATTTATAAAAAAGAAAGTTACGGTGATCTTTTTATTAAATTTAATTTAGTTATACCTAAATCATTAAATTCTAATCAATTAATTAAATTTAAAGAAATATTTGAAAATGAAATTGTAAATCCTGTCGAATCGCAGTTTGTTTATTTATTGGAAAATATAAATGATACAGATTTAGAAGAATTAATTTATTCAGATTCTGAATCTGAAGAAATTAGTTCAGAATCAGAATCTGATTCTAGTGTATCAAGTGTATCAAGTGAAGAAGTAACGCCAAGGCGTGTTTCTAAAAAAAGATAAACAAAAAGCATTTTTGAAATTTCATCACCACTTTTACTTTTATCAAAATTTAAATTTGTAAAATAATAATCAATTGATTCTAAACTTATTTTTATAGGGTCTATTATAGCTTTTATATCATTAATGAAATTTAATGTTTGTGATTCATTTAAATTTTTTTGTAATTTTATATTTTTAATTAATTTTTTTCTTTTTGAAATATATTCATTAAAAATTTCTTTTTCATAGTTTAATATTTTAGATATTAATGTATGCATTATTCTAA
>Ga0114970_10000657_pt1 | contig 25887 bp, 22 predicted proteins | sample M_140205_XF_Meta_FD_87030 | JGI IMG/M metagenome (GOLD analysis project Ga0114970, IMG submission 87030) | Freshwater microbial communities from Lake Montjoie, Canada to study carbon cycling - M_140205_XF_MetaG | ecosystem: Environmental > Aquatic > Freshwater > Lake | place: Lake Montjoie...
CGCATGAAATCCATCGGTCGCGTGAATATCCCGCAGGAAGCGTTTATTGAAGTCTTGAAAAACAACTGAGTTCCAAATCTCATTCCCATGTTCTTTCTCACCCCTCGCTATCTCAAGCATGCCAAACTCTTGCACAAGGGAGTGACGCGCTTCATCAACTACAAGCGCGATATCCTGCCGCAGGCAAAGCTCGACGAGATCAAGGCGTTGCGCACTAGCTTGGAGGATGCGATGCGGGCGAAGGATAAGGCGCGCATCGCCACGCTGAACGATGAGATCAACAAAACCTGCGAAAAAGCGCTGCCACATGCCGAGCACTCGGACATTGCTGAGAACGTGGAGGTGTTTTTCGTCGCCATTGTGATTGCGCTCGGCATTCGCAGCTACATCGCACAGCCGTTCAAGATTCCCACTGGTTCGATGCAGCCGACGCTCTATGGAATCGTGGCAAATCACACCGAAGCGGATGTCAGCCCTGGATTTTTCGAGCAGTGCAAAGATTTCGTGACCGGACGCAGCTATATCAATGTGGTAGCGAACCATTCCGGGCGTTTGCGCCGGGAGGAACCATTGACGGAGCATGGATTCATGGGTTTCTTCACCCATTGCCGCCTGCATTTTGATGATGGTCACACGATCTGGATCTGGGCACCGATGTCGCAGCTCACCAACGTGAGATACAATCTGGGCCTCTTTGAATACACTGGAGCGGCACCGAAAATGGATCTCACTCACACACCTGACAGTAGCGGACACAATTCTGTCTATTCACTGTCTGGACGGGAAATCACGAAAGGTCAGCTTCTAGCATTGGGAACGTTAGACACGGGTGATCATGTGCTGGTGAACAAATTTTCTTACCATTTCCGGTCTCCGGTGCGCGGCGAAGTTTTTGTCTTCACCACTCAGAACATTCGCAGTCCTTACATGAATGTGCCGGTTGAACAAGGTTCGCAGCATTACATCAAGCGCTTGGTTGGCGTGCCAGGAGACCGCTTGGAAGTCAAATCGCCGGTGCTTTGGATCAACGGCAAGCCTGCCGAGGAATTTGGCATGAAGCGTGTGGGTGCCATGGAAGGCCCATACAAGGGCTATGGCAACATCGGCAAGCTGTCAGAGGGAATGGTGCGGGAACTCAGCGCTCGTGATCACGATCGTGAATACTGGGCGATGGGCGACAATAGCTACAACAGCTCGGACAGCCGCTACTGGGGCCCCGTGCCGGAGCGCAATATCGTTGGGCCAGCGCTGTGGTGTTACTTCCCGCTGGGACGTAATTGGGGTGCAATCCGATAGGATTACGCCTTCAGGCCTTCCTGACGCAGGAAGTTTTCCACCCAGGTGATGTCGTAGTGACCGTTCTGGAAGTCTGAGGTGGTCAGAATCTGGCTTTGCAGCGGGATAGTGGTCATAATGCCTTCGACTGTGAATTCACCCAAGGCACGACGCATGCGACGGATGGCGATGTCACGCGTGGCGCCAGTGACGATGAGCTTGGCGATCATCGAGTCATAATACGGCGGGACGGAGTAGCCGGAATAAACGTGGGTGTCCACGCGGACGCCGCGGCCGCCGGAAGTGTACAGGAGATTGATCTTGCCGGGGCTGGGGGCGAAATTGCGGGCGGGATCTTCGGCATTGATGCGGCACTCGATGGCATGGCCACGGGGCAGGGCACCCACCACATGCTCGCTGAGCGGCAGGCCGGCGGCGATGCGGATCTGCTCCTTGATCAGGTCACAGCCATACACTTCTTCCGTGATGGGGTGCTCCACCTGAATACGGGTGTTCATCTCCATGAAGTAAAAGTTCTCGCACTTGTTATCGACCAGGAACTCGATGGTGCCGCAGTTCTCGTAACCAATCTCCTTGCAGAGCTTCACCGTGGCATCTCCCATGCGCTTGCGCAGTTCAGGGGAAATTTTGGGCGAGGGGCACTCTTCGATGATCTTCTGATTGCGGCGCTGCATGGAGCAGTCGCGTTCGCCGAGGTGCACGACGTTGCCATGGGAGTCGGCCACCACCTGAAACTCGATGTGGTGAGGCTTTTCGACGAGCTTTTCCATGTACATGGAGCCATCGCCAAAGCATTTCAGGGCTTCCAAGGAAGCGGCCTGAAAGCTGGAGCCGAGAGTGGCTTCATTGAGCACTGGACGCATGCCACGACCACCACCACCGGCGGTGGCCTTGACCATGACAGGGTAGCCAATCTTGCGTGCCCACTCGAGAGCTTCATCTTCGGTATGGATAATTCCATCCGAGCCGGGAGTGATTGGCATACCTGCCTTGAGGGCGGTTTCACGTGCAACGTTCTTGTCGCCCATCATGCTGATGACACGGGCAGAGGGGCCGATGAACTTGATTTTGCACTTGTCGCAGACTTCGGCGAATTCGGCCTTTTCAGAGAGGAACCCGTAACCCGGGTGGATGGCGTCGACGTTAGCGATTTCGGCCGCACTGATGATGCGGCTTATTTTAAGATAACTCTCAGTGCTGGGGCCCGGGCCGATGCAGATGGCTTCATCGGCAAGGTGTACGTGCATTGAATCGACATCAGCCTCGGAATAGACGGCGACGGTTTTGACGTCGAGTTCTTTGCAAGCGCGAATGACACGAAGGGCGATTTCACCACGATTGGCGACGAGAACTTTTTTAAACATGCGGGAAACGGGTAAGGAGTTTCGAGGGTCTTGACTGACTGTATTTTGGCCCGCTAAAAGGGACGAAGACGGGTCAAAAAGGCAAGCGTTTGAAGGCGGATGACGATCACGCGTTCAGTTCAAACAGCGGTTGACCGTATTGGACCGGCTTGCCGTCTTCCACGAGGACTCGAGCGATGGTGCCACGGGCCTCGGCCTTGATTTCATTCATGACCTTCATGGCCTCGATGATACAGACGTTGCTATTTTCATCCACACTATCGCCGATGCTAGCGAAGGGTTTGTCTCCTGGGGTGGCGCTGCGGTAGAAGGTGCCAACCATCGGCGAGTTGATCGTGGGTCCGACTGGAGAATTGGCGGGTGCTGCTGCGCTGGGAGCAGGTGCCGGAGCGGCCGTGGTTGGAGCTGCCGCCACCGCAGGAGCGGCGGCATAGGTTACCGGGGAGCCGGAACTTGCAGGCAGACTTTTGAGCAGGTCTTTAAGCGCGGCGATGTCAGAACCGCGGCGGAGTTCGAGTTTGGAGCCTTTTTGCTCGCTGTGGAAATAGGTCAGGTCATTCTCTGCCATGAGGCCCACGATCTCGCGGATCTGCTTCAAGTCGTAAGATGCGGAGGTGGGGGCAGGTGCTGCTGGTTTGGAGGTAGTGCGTTTGGCCATGTGGGAGGAGTGTGTCAACGGACGTAGCGATAATACAAACTCTACCCGATGTGGCAACCACAAAGGCGCCCTTGACATTTAAGCGCTGGTTTGATCTGAGCAGCGGTAATCAAGGCACTCGCGGGAACTTGGAGAAATCGGGTTTTCGCTTCTCCACGAAGGCGTTTTTACCCTCTTTGCCTTCTTCACTCATGTAATAAAGCAAGGTGGCATTCCCGGCGAGGTCGAGGAGGCCCATTTGGCCGTCGCAATCTGCGTTGAGAGCGGATTTGAGGCAGCGCAATGCCAATGGCGAGTGCTGGAGCATTTCGCGACACCATTTCAGCGTCTCCTGCTCCAGTTGATCCAATGGAACGACGGTATTCACAAGTCCCATGTCCAGCGCCTGCTGGGCGTCATACTGGCGGCACAGATACCAAATTTCACGGGCCTTCTTCTGGCCGACAATGCGTGCTAGGTAGCTGGAGCCGAGACCGCCGTCGAAACTGCCGACTTTGGGGCCGGTTTGGCCGAAGCGGGCATTGTCTGCCGCGATGGTCAAATCGCACACGACATGCAGCACATGGCCGCCGCCGATGGCATAGCCGGCTACCATTGCGACGACGGGCTTCGGGATCGTTCGAATCTTGCGTTGCACATCGAGGATGTTCAGACGCGGCACACCGTCTTCGCCGATGTAACCGGCATCGCCACGAACTTTTTGATCACCGCCTGAGCAGAAGGCGAGGGGACCTTCACCACAGAGAATGATGGCACCAACTTCACGGTCATCATGTACGATCTCAAAAGCCTCCAGCATCTCTTTTACCGTCAGCGGACGAAAGGCATTGCGCACCTTAGGCCGGTTGATGGTGATCTTGGCGATGCCGTCGCTGGTTTTCTCCAGCTTGATATCGGTGAAGGTTTTGATCGTCTGCCACATGGGTGCTGAATGGATGATGGTTGCCTATGATTACGCAAACTCAGTGAAGCTGCGCAATTCCGCAATTCGCGCCGCAATGTCAGCCTGGGTGACTGTTTGCAGCTTGTGCGTGCTGAAGGCTTCGCAGGTATAGCTGGCAGTGACGCTGCCGTGAACGACGGCGGTCTTCAAATCTTCGAAGGTGGGTTTCGTTTTGCCGTTGGCTGCCAGCCAGCCGGACAAACCACCGAGGAAACTATCGCCAGCACCGGTTGGATCAAACACGCTGTGCAGCGGGTAGGCGGAGCAGGCGAAGAAGTCTTCCTTCTTCTCGCCAAACAGGAGGCTGCCGTGCTCACCGCGCTTCACGATGACGAAGCGCGGACCCTTGGCCTGCAGTTTGCGTCCGGCTTCGACCAGATTGGTCGTGCCGGCGAATTCTTTGGCTTCGCCGTCGTTGATGACGAGCAGGTCGATGCGCTTGAGCACATCGTGCAGGCGTTCGTTAGCGATGTTGATCCAGAGATCCATCGTGTCGGCGGTCACGAAGTCAGCTTGGCACTGGTCGAGCATTTGCATCTGATTGTCCGGACTCATGTTCGCGGCCACGGCAACTTTGGCGGCCTTGGCAGCAGCGGGGAGCTTCGGTTGCCAGTTTTCCAAGACATTCAACGCCACCTTATGCGTGGTGCGGCTGTTCATGTCGTCGTGGTATTCGCCGCTCCAGGTAAAGGATTCGCCGTCGCTGCGTTCCAAGCCGTCCAGCGAAATGCCGCGAGCAGCCAGCATGTCGAGGTGTGGTTTGGGGAAATCGTGGCCGATGACGCCGACGATGTGAATGGGCTGGCAAAAGATACTGGCGGCCAGCGCCGCATAACTGGCGGAGCCGCCAAGCAGGTTTTCCTGCGCATCCTGCGGGGTTTTGACATTATCCAGGGCGACGGTTCCGGCGATGACGACTGACATGAGTGGTGTGTTTGGTTAGATAAGGTGTAACAGTTAATCCTTGCCTCGCGGGCAGCCAACTTTTAACGGTACGTCGGCCAGCGGGGCCGCGATTATCGGTTTCTCCCCCGTTGTGTCAATTGCCACTCATCACACTCTTCCATGCGTCTCAGCCTCGTCTTTTCTATGCTGATCCTGCTGCCGCTGGCAACCGGGGTGCATGCATGGCTGTTTTGCCGCGAGAATCTGCCGGTGCTGACGCAGGAAGCTGTCAGCAGATTAAAGACGGCGGGGGTGCGCAATCCGATCGTTGAGGTGCGCTTCTTTGACGTCGCCATCAGTGGCGAGGCACCTGATCCGGTGGCACGACAGCAGGCGCTGACCGCTATTCGGCGACTCGTGCCCCTGCGTTTGCAGCCGGGTGCCGATCGATTGCATGTCGTGGCCAGCCTCAAAGCAAAACTAGAACAGAACACACTGCACATCAGTGGCTGGCTACCTGAGGGCAATGAAGTCACGAACGTGCAGCGCCTGCTCAGCGAGTTGCGCCCTGATCTTGTGCTGCGCACGGATGATTTGCGCACCGCGCCGGAAGTGCGCTGGCCGGAAGGCATCAGACCACCCCTCACCGCTGGCAATGTCATGCTTAAACCGATACTCGAAATGCTGCGAGTGCCGGCGGAATTGCACATCTCAGCGAAGAATGATTCCTTCGTGCTTTCTGGTCTTCTGGCCACGGCGGAGCTCAAAGAAGAACTGGTCGCCACCCTGGCTGAGGTCGCCGGGACGCGGGTGGTTGATCCTTCGGCGCTGAAGGCCAGCCCACATGTGCTTTCCGCCGCGTTTGCGAAACCAGTGCTCTTAGCAGCTTTTGTGCGTGCGTTCTTCAATGCACCGCCGCCGCGTTCCTTTGACATCAAGAGCGATGGCATCCCCCATCTCGAAGGTATCGCCACGCGGCAGATGGAAAGCGCATGGCTCGCGCTACTACGTCCCATCACGGGCGCAGCGAAGGTGGATGCGCGTTTCACGCTTGTGCCCTCAGTCTATCACTTCCCTGGCTACCAAATTCAATCCAAGCTCTCGCCCGAGACGCTTGAGCCATTGCGTGATGCATTGCGTGATGCATTGCGTGATGCATTGCGCAGCCTTGCACTCGTGTTTGATGCCGGTTCTGCCCGCATTCCGCCGCAGGAACAGACCAAACTCGCTACCTTGCGCCAAGACTGCTCGCCGCTGGTCCAGCCCTGGGATTGGTGATCGGCGCGCATCCCGATCCTGCCGGGCCGGAGAGTGTTGAGAAAGATATTGGCAAGGCACGTGCTGAGGCTGTGCTGTCCTTTCTCATTGATCAAGGCGTGCCCGCCGCCGATGTCAGCGCCGTGGTCTTTGATCCCGTTCCCGTTGGTTCGCCTTCGGCCCCATCTCTTCCGCGCAGTGTCGAACTCCTCATCAAATAGCACCATATGAAATTCGACTACGAATCCCTGTCCACCGAGCCGCTGTTTTACATGCTCATGCACAGCGGTGCTTTTGTCACTGTGCTGGGGGTGATCTTTTTCATCATCGGGTTGCTGTTTGGTTATGCCACATGGGGGCGCTACAAGCGCCAGACACGCGAATTACGTGGTGAAGCCGCCGCCATGAAGGAGGAAATTGCGCAGTTGAAGCGTAAAATCGGCGACCATTCCATCAAGTCTGGCCCCAGTGTCGCGATGGCCACCGAAACCATCCACATGCCTAGCAAAGAGGGCACGACTGCCGCCGCTGCTGTTCCTGCCATTACGGAGGAAACCATTACGACTCGCGACATCCGGCCACCCACTTCGCAATCAAACGTCTCGTCCAAAGGGCGATTGCCAAAATCGCGTGCCAACGTCATCAAAGCCAAAACGGCTGGCAAACCAGCAACTGACGTTGAACCGGCACGCCGTGACGAAATTCCTTCGCCACCACCCACGGAGCCTGCTACCGCCTCTATCTCTCTTGCTGAAAAGCCACCGCCACCTGCGCGTCACGCCTCGCCGCTGGCCGCCATCATTGCGCCGACAGTTGCAGCCGCGAGCCATGAGCAGGAGAGCGCAGTTACGGCACCTGAAGTCGATAAAGCCTCAGTAGCTGCAGAGGCCCTTCCCGTGTTGCCCGAACTTGCAGTGGCACCTTTGCCTGCTCTCGAAATCAAAGCCGTACCCGATCCAAAGCTAGGCCTCATCTACCCGAGTCGGCCTGAGAAAATCGACGATCTCACCGCGCTCAAAGGCATCGCTCAGGTGCTCGAACTGCGTCTGCACGAACTCGGTATCTACACCTATACGCAAATCGCCCATTGGAATGAAGAGAACATCAAAGAGTTCTCCTCACGCCTCGCCTTCAAAAATCGCATCCAACGCGAGCGCTGGGTTGAGCAAGCGCAGCAGTTGCTGGCGAAGAAAGCGGCCTGATTCTGCTTACTTTTCCTTCGGCAGATCCCACGCCTTCAGCCATTCGATCTTAGATCGTTTAAAACCCTGCTTGAGCAGTCGCTGCTCCATGTCTGCCAGATGTGCGGCACCGTAGAAAATGGCGAGGCGCTTTTTTCCAGCGCTTATCTCTTTGTTCATGACTTCGAGCGCGACGCGATTGCGCTCACCAACAAGCACGGTGCCGTCACCGGATTCGATCCCAGCCATGATGTCCTCCACACTGTCGAACTCTTGGGCGATCATGCGCTTCAGTTCGGTGCTGCTGTCTTTCATGGTTAGAATTTTCAGCAGCATGACCATGCCGGCGGCGTCGGAACTAACACCGCGTTTTTCGTTGGCGGCTTTTTGCGCCTGTGTGGCTTTGAGGTAGAGGGTGAGAAAGCTCTCTTGCTTCTGGTCCTGTGTTTTCGTGAACTGGGACATGTTCATGTCGGCGTGAACGAAGTTTTTGGCCTGATAGTCGATGCCTTCGAGTTGACCGGTGAGTTTCAGCGCATCCTTCATCATCGTTTGAAGCTGGCCGACCCATTGCAACTTCTGCGCCTCTTTCATAACATCCGGTTTGTTGCGTTCCTCTATGGAAGGGCCAACGAGTTCATACAGCACGGCCTCGTAGCTTTTGAAACGCGCATTCAGCGTCTCAAAATAGGCTTTGTCGGCGATGTGGATGGCCCCGACGAGATCAACCTTCACCTTCTGCGGCGATTCATAGCTCACCACGGCGGTTTGCAGACTATCGCTCTTTTCTTCTTCGATGAAGCGAATGAAATTCGTGGAATCCTCTGCTGCTGTTAACCAGCCGCAAACGAGAAGCAATGGCAGCAGTAGGAATCGCTTCATGAGAGTGCCGATCCGAGGATTCAGCCTTCGGCTTTAAAGATACGGGCGAAGAAGGCCTTCATCTCCTCCCAGGAGGCCTTATCGGCGGCTTCGTTGTATGCAGCTCCTTTGCTGTTGTCGTTGCCAGCGGCCTTCTGTGTGAAGGCATGCACCGCACCGGGATAGCTGACCAACTTGTAGTCCACCTTGGCGTCCTTCATCTCCTGCTCAAAGGCAGCAATATCCTTGGCCGGCACAAAAGGATCGTCCGCACCATGCAGCGCCAGAACCTTGCCCTTGATGCTTTTGCCATCCGCAGGCGTGGGCGAATCAAGACCGCCGTGAAAACTCACCACGCCCTTGAGTAGCGCACCACTGCGAGCCAGTTCGATGACGCCGGTGCCACCGAAGCAATAGCCGATGGCCGCCACTTGCGATGGGTTTGTCTGCGGATCCTTGTCGAGCACTTCCAGTGCCGATAGCATCCGCTCACGATAGAGCTTGCGGTTGGATTTGTATTTCCCGGCTTCTTGACCTGCCGCCGGTGGTTGCGGGCGGATGCCTTTGCCATACACATCCGCCACGAAGACGTTGTAGCCGAGCTCGGCCAGCATGCGGGCGCGCATCTTTTCGTTATCGCTCAAGCCAGTCCACTGATGGATGATGAGGACGGCGGTAAGCTTGCCGGTTTTGGCGGTATCGACGACATGCAGCCCTTCGCAAACCACGTCACCCGATTGGTATTCGACGATGGTTTCCTTGATCTCTGCTTGAACGCCGGTGACGAGCAGCAGGGAAAGGATGGCAATGAAGATTTGGTTGGTTTTCATGTTGGGATAGTAGGCATGGTGAAACGTGTTTTCCAACACGTTTCCCGAATGAACTCGAAAGTTCATGCTTACTTCAGTTCCTGGATGCGGATGTTCTTCCACATCACTTCCTTGCCAGCTGCCGCAGCATTCTTACCGATGCCATGCACCTGAAGGGCAATGACGCCCTCCTTCGTCATTTCGTCCGTGAAATCCGCCGCCGGAACGCCATTGAGGAAGGTCTTGATGCTACCGCCCCGGCACTCGATGCGCGCCTTGTTCCACTCGCCCTGCTTGAAGGCCTTGCGTGCTGCTTCGTTATTCTTCAGATCGAAGAGCCAACCGCGACGACCTTCATCATACACACCGCCCGTGTAGGCACGATCACTCGGATCAATCTCAAACTGATAGCCATGCACACGGTCGGCGGGGAATTTCTTCTTCTTTCCCGCGATCTCCACCTCCGTCTCCTGCGTGTAGTAATTGCTGCGGAACTGAATGCCTGAGTTCATCGACGGATCGACCTTGAACTCGACTTCGAGAATGAAGTCCGTGTATTTCTTCGCCGTGCAAAGGAACGAGTTCCCCGTGTCTGGTACCGTTTTGCCGATGATTGTGCCATCTTGCACGCGATACTCCGCCTTACCGCTGTGCTGCTCCCAGCCCGTGAGCGTGGTGCCGTCAAACAGCGGAACAAAGGCATCTTCGGCATGAAGCAGCGAAGCGAAGGAAAGAACGGCGGCGGAGAGCAAGAGACGGTTGGTCATAGGGTGGTGGTAAACGAGCGGACTGACGTTGTCTTTCTAGTGGATGAATCAAGAACAGGCACACCCAGATCAAAACCTTGTCCGGTTTTGACTCGCATGACGGGATGATTCGGCTACAACATCGCAATTCATTCCAACCATCCATGAAGCGCTACTCTCTCGGCATCGACTACGGCACGAATTCCTGCCGCTCTCTCCTCATTGACCTCGACAACGGCGCGGAGGTCGGCTCGACCGTGTTCAACTACCCGAGCGGTGAGATGGGCATCTTGCTTGATCCGAAGGACCCGCATGTGGCGCGGCAGAATCCGCAAGACTACCTCGACGGCCTCGAAAACGTCGTGAAGGGCGCCTTGGAGCAGCCAAAGGCCAAGGTGGCAGGCTTTGATCCTGCGCAAGTCATCGGCATCGGCATCGACACCACGGGCAGCACGCCCATTCCGGTGAACCAAGATGGCACGCCGCTCGGTTTGCTGCCGGAGTTTAAGGGTAACCTCAACGCGATGGTCTGGCTGTGGAAAGACCACACGGGGCATGCTGAGGCGGCGGAGATCACGAAGCTCGGCCACGAGATGCGCCCGAACATCATCGCCAAATGCGGCGGCATCTATTCCAGCGAGTGGTTCTGGAGCAAAATCCTGCGCCTCAGCCGCGTGGATGCGAAGGTCTTCGAGGCTGCGTTCAGCTTCGTCGAGCACTGCGACTGGATTCCCGCTGTTTTGGCCGGCAACACCGATCCGCTCACGCTGAAGCGCAGTGTGTGTGCCGCAGGCCACAAAGCGATGTTCAGCACGGAATGGGGCGGCCTGCCAGATAAGGAGTTCCTGGCCAAGCTCGATCCAAAGCTCGCCGATCTGCGTGATCGCCTCTACTCCGAGGCTCACACCGCCGATACGAAGGCCGGCGGTCTGTGCGCCGAATGGGCGCAGCGTCTCGGGCTAAAAGAAGGCACCGCGATTTGTGTCGGAGCTTTTGATGCGCACACGGGTGCGGTCGGCGCGGGCATCAAAGAGGGCACCTTGGTGAAAATTCTCGGCACCAGCACCTGCGATCTCATGGTTTCGCCGACAGGCAAACCGCTGGCGGACATCCCTGGCGTGTGCGGCATCGTGAATGGCAGCGTGCTGCCCGGCTACTACGGCATCGAGGCTGGTCAGAGCGCCGTGGGGGATCTTTTCCTTTGGCTGGTGAATCACCTCGTGCCCGACAGCTACGGCAAAAGCGTGGGCGAGAAATTCGTGGCCATGGAAAAGGCCATGGAAGGCCAGAAGCCCGGTGCCACAGGCCTGCTCGCGCTCGATTGGAACAACGGCAACCGCACCATCCTCGTCGATGTGCGTCTCACCGGCCTGCTGCTCGGCCAGACGCTGCACACCGAGGCACACGAGATTTACCGCGCCTACATTGAGGCCACCGCGTTTGGCGCGCTCACCATCATCAAGCGCGTGGAGGAATATGGCGTAAAGGTCGAAGAAGTCGTCAACACCGGCGGTCTCTCCATCAAGAATGCCACGCTCATGCAAATTTATGCGGACATCATCGGCAAGCCGATGAAAGTCAGCCAAAGCGAGCAGACCTGCGCCCTCGGCGCGGCCATCTTCGGTGCCGTCGCCGCCGGAGCAGGCACCTGGCAGGAGCTTCAGTCCAAAGTCACCGCCATCCGCGAGAAGGTGTATCACCCGATCCCTGAGAACGTGGCGGTCTATCGCGAGCTGTATGCGCTCTACCGTGACGTTCATGACGCCTTCGGCATGGCGGACTGGAGTGGCAAGCTCAGCCATGTGATGAAGCAACTGCTCGATATTCGGGCGCGGCAGAGCTGATGAATTCCCTCATCCATTCGTAGCCGCAAGCTCCGCCCATCTCCCGCCGTTCTGCTTCACTCCATGATCTTTCGCACGCTCTCACTGCTCCTCGCTCTTAGCACTTCGCTCTTAGCTGAAAACTGGCCACAATGGCGTGGGCCACGGCTCGACGGCACATCGCTGGACACGGGTTTCCCGATCTCCGCTGAAGGCAACTTGACGTGGAAAGCGGAACTGCCCGGCAGCGGCCATGCGTCGCCGATTGTGTGGCAGGATCGCATCTTCCTCGTCTCTGCCGTGGCGGAAACGGAGCAGCGGGTGCTGATTTGCCTCGATCGTGCGTCAGGAAAACATCTCTGGCAGTCGAACGTGGTCAAGGCGCCCATCGAGAGCATCCATCGCCTCAACAGCCAGGCCTCCAGCACGCCAGCGACGGATGGTGAGCGCATCTTCACCGCCTTTCTCGACAACACGCCCACCGACGCCACGCGAAAAGCGAATGAAGGCCGTGAAATTCCGAAAGGCGAGGTGCCGAAGGGCACCGTCGTCATCTCTGCGCATGATTTCAGTGGCAAACAACTCTGGCAGGTGCGCCCGGGCCTGTTCTCCAGCAAGCACGGCTTCTGCTCCAGCCCGATCGTGTTTGAAGACAAGGTGATTGTGAACTGCGACCACGACGGCGATGGCTACATCGTCGCCTTGGCCAAAACCGACGGCAAAGAACTCTGGCGCATCGAGCGGCCGAACCACACACGCAGCTACTGCGTGCCGCTCATTCGCGACATCGGTGGTCGCACGCAGATGGTGCTCAGCGGCACGATGTGCGTGACGAGCTACGATCCGCGCACCGGCAAGCTGCTGTGGATCATCGATGGTCCCACCGAGCAATTCGTCGCCTCGCTCGTGTTCAGTGATCAAACCGGCCTGCTCTACATGACCGGTGGTTTCCCCGAGCATCATCTCCTCGCCATCAAGCCCGATGGCAGTGGCAACGTCACCAACACGCACATCGTCTGGCGCACGAACAAAGGCGTGAGCTATGTGCCTTCGCCCATCGTCGAGGGCGGCCATTTCCTCATCGTTTCCGATTCCGGCATCGGCCACTGCTTTGATGCCAAGACCGGCGACATCCTGTGGGAAGAACGCCTGCGCGAGCACCACGCCTCCCTCACCAGCGCCGAAGGCCGCGTCTATTTCATCAACGACACCGGCACCCTGCGCACCGTGAAGCCCGGCAAGGCCTATCAAGCGCTCGCCGAAAGCGAACTCGGCGAAAAGGTCTTCGCCTCACCGGCTCTCAGCGAGGGGCAGATCTTCGTTCGTGGGGATAAGAGCCTCATCTGCCTCGGCAAGCGCACTGCCAAGACCGCAGCGCGGTAAGCCTTGGCTTTAGTTCGTGGAGCCGTTGATGCCCAGCAGCTCAATCTCAAAGACCAGCGTGCTGAAGGGCGGAATTTTGGGGCTGGGACTGCTCGCGCCATAGGCCAGGTTGTGTGGAATCACGAACTTAAATTTGTCACCCACCTTCATCAACTGCACTCCTTCCGTCCAGCCTGCGATCACACCGTTCAAGGAGAAGGTGGCTGGCTGACCACGTTCGACCGAGCTATCAAAGACCGTGCCACTGAGCGTGGTGCCGTGATAGTGAACGGTGACGCTGTCGAAGGCGGTCGGAGAGACCGTGCCGCTGCCGCGCTTCAAGACTTCATACTGCAAGCCGGACCCGGTCGTATGCATGCCGCTGCCAACCGTAGCGGCGACTGCCGGAACCACCGCCGGGGTTGTTGGCAGCGCCGGGGCTTGGCGTGGTTTGGGCTTGGGTGTTTCGCTACAGCCGAGAAGAAGGAGGGCAGGGAGGATGAGTTTGACGGATTGGATCATAAGAGTGGTTTGGGTAGCGTGGCTCAGCGACGGCCCAGTGTTGCGACTTGATCACCGTGGTCAAGCTTCGGCCTCTTAAAGTGGAACGAAGCGACAGATTCAACGAGTCAAAGCGCTGGATTCGGAATGGATGAATGAGATCGCGTGTTCAACATAGACGTGTGGCAGCATTTGCTTTAATTCGCCAGCCACTGGGCGGCGTCGATGAGGACATGGCCGGTAGTGCCTTCGTTGTGGATTTCGAGCCAACCTGCTTTTCCGGCTTTGAAGCGGAAGGTGCCGAGAGGCTGGAGGTTGTTTTTTTCGGCAGGCTTCTGCTTCTGATTGACGACGACTTTGGCTTCGCCATCGGCGTGGTGGATGATGACGGGAACGGCTTCGGCACGGTTGCCGAGGGCACTGTAGGTGATGGCGATGCGATACTGGCCTGCGGCGGGCAGATTTGGCGTGAAGCGGGCTTTTTGCTCGCCTTTGAGGCTGTCGCTGTCGTGGCGGTAGCCTTGGCCGACGAAGCCGGGCGTGGTGTGGCCTTCGCTGCTGAAGCCGGTGAGTTCGGCTTCGCTGTCATCGACGACGATGCCGCCGAGTTGTTCTTTGGTGATCGCGGCGTGTTCGGGTGCGGCAGGGGACTCGAAGTCGAGCATCTGGCCGTCGGCGAGCATGCGCTCCTTTAGCTTTGCGTAGTCGATCTGCTGGAGGTCTTTGCCGGAATCAATCGCGATGACGGCAGCGGTGGCGGCGCTTTGACCCATGACCATGAAGACGGGCTCCATGCGGATGCTGCCGTAGGCGATGTGGCTGGCACTGAGGCAGATGGGCACGAGCAGATTGGTGCACTCTTCGGCCTTCGGCGTGATGCTGCGGTAGCTTACGGGATAGGGCCGCGTGCCGATCTGGATGTCGCCTTCGTTGCGCACAAAACCTTCCTTGGTGATGTAGCGCTGCACGTTGTGTGAATCCATGTTGTAGGCACCCATGCCGACGCTGTCTTCGACAATTTCACGGCGCTTGCAGTTCTTCTCGGTCATGACGTAGCCACCGACCATGCGGCGTGCTTCGCGAACGTAGAGCTGGCGCGGCCAGTTGCCGTTGTCGGTGAATTCATCTTTGGCGAGGCCGAGTATTTGGAATGCGGTGCGGACTTTTTCCGGCACACGTGGATGATGCGCGTAGGTCCACATGAGGCCTTTCTGCCAGTCTTCATGCGCTTGCCAAATCTTCGCGCGTGTGGCGTAATCGGCGTCGGGGTAGTCGAAATTCTGGCCGATGAAGTCGGTGCTGACGGCGAAGTTGTTATTGGTGTCGGTCTTGCGATTTGGCATCCAACTGGGTGCCCATGAAATGCGCTCGTCTCCGGCTTCGACATTGCGCAGGGCCAGTTCGAACCACTTTTCGTCGTAGTTCGCGGGCTTCTCCCAATCGCGCCGATTTTCAGGCACATCGGTGGTGCACATGCGGAAGTTGTAGGCCTGAAGTTTGCGATCGCCGGTCTCGTCTCCGCCGATATCGCCAGGATCGATCCCTGGCAGTACGCCGCTCTTGGGATCGCCAGGCGTCACATAGGGATCGACGTTTTTGGTGAACTGATGATGGATGGTCTTCACCTTCTGCACGCCGTTGATGGTCTCGCCATACATCGCGTTCGCCTCACGGCCCACGGCATAGCTCACACCGGCCTTCGCCATCAAATCGCCCTCGTAAGTCGCGTCGATGAACATCGTGCCTTCAAAAGCACGACCACTTTCCATGATGATCTGGGTGATGCGCGTGCCTTTTTTTATGACGCCTTTCTTTAAATCAAGACGCTCGCTGAACACCACGGTGACCTTGTCCTTCACAGCGGCAAGCATGGCGTCGTAGATCTCCGTAGCCACGTGCGGCTCGAAGGTCCACATGGTGTCTTCGCTGCCGGTGTTGCCGTGGGGCTTTTTAGCGAAGTATTCCTCTCGCGTCTGCTGCTTCCACTTCGCGGGATCACTGTAAAACTTGAACACGTTGGCATAAAACTCACGCGACATGCCGCCGATGGCCTTCTTGTTGCCAATGTCAGTGGCACCCAGTCCGCCCGTGGTCAGGCCGCCGAGAAACTTCGTCGGCTCGATCAGCACGACCGTTTTCCCCATGCGTGCCGCCTGGATCGCGGCGGTGATGCCACCGGAGCTGCCGCCATAAACGACGATGTCCGTCGCGGCGAGGGCAGGGGAGACGAGAGCAAATGAGAGCAGGAGGGTTGGGAGGAGCTTCATGGTGGGCACATCCCAACGCAGGCAGGGTGGTTTTGCAACTGCGGGGATGGTTTGAGCCGCGCTGTGAAAAAGAATCGAATAGCCAGCAAGCGGCGGCGTCAGAGTGCAGGACAAGATTTACATCACCCTCTCATGAAAACATCTCTGGTTCGCACACTTACCTTTGGAACTCTATTGCTGACATTCACTCTCACCTCCTGCGCTGATCCTTACGGCTACGGATATGGTAGCCCTGGCTACGGCAACAACGGCTATAGCAATAGCGGGTACGGTGGTTACGGCGGGCAGCAGCGTGGTGCGCAGGGAACAGTGGTTGGGGCTATGCTCGGTGCGGCAGCGGGCGGTATCATCGGCAACCAGAGCCATCGTGGTCTTCAGGGTGCGGCTATCGGCGGAATTCTCGGAGCACTGGCGGGTAATGCGTTTCAAGGCAGTCGCAGACCGCAGCAATACAGCCAATCGAATTACAACTCCGGTTACGGCAACCAAGGCTACTCACAGGGCTACAGCCAGCCAAGCTATCAGCAAGGCTACGGATACGGGCAGCAGAACGGCTACAATTCGAACTATGGCTATGGCCAGCAGGGCGGTTACAGCCAGCAGTCGAACAACAATCCTTACGCCTTCGGCAACTGGCAGTAAAAAGTGTGGCATAGCAGGCGTTTGAGTCGCGGCGGTTTTCCCGCCGCGATTTTTTTATACTCATCATGTCTGCCAACAACGCCGCCGCTTCCGACTCCGCTTATCCAACTCCAGGACCCTCGACCGCACGCTGGTGGCAAAACGAAGACTGGCTCGCTGTCTTGGCTGCGCTGCCGATCTTGATCGCTGTGGCGAAGGGTTGGAGCCCGAAGATGCCCGCGCTGGGTTGGACGGGAGCAGCGGATGCTGCGAAGGCATTCTCAGCCGACAATCTCGCGCTAAGCGGTGTGCTGCTGGCTCTATTTCTCGGCATCTCGGTGCTCGCATTGGGCGCTTCGCTTGGGAAGCGGGTCGTTTCGTTCGTTGGTGGAGCCGTCGTGGTATTTGTGCTGGGGTGGCTATCGCAATGGATCGCCAATCATGCAGGGATCAAAGCTTGGGGCCTCGAGTATGTCGTGTTTGCGCTCGGATTGGGCATGCTGTGGAGTCACACGCTGCCGGTCCCGGAGTGGCTGCGCGAGGCGGTGCGCACGGAGTTTTTCATCAAGGTGGGCATCGTGCTGCTCGGTGCCTCGATTCTGCTGCCAGAGATGATGAAGGCAGGCCTGCCGGGTTTGATTCAAGCAGCCCTAGTCATCCCCGTCGTGTGGTATGCGTGCTTCTTCCTCGCTCGGAAGCTGAAGGTGGATGACGAGTTTGGCGTGATGCTCTCGACTGCGGTGTCGATCTGCGGTGTGTCCGCAGCCATCGCGGCCTGTGGGGCGATTCAAGGCGACCGCAAGAAGCTTTCGTATGTGACTTCCATCGTGTTGCTGTGCGCCGTGCCAATGATGATTTTGATGCCGTGGGCAATCAAGTCGATGGGCTTGTCTGAGGCGGTGGGTGGTGCGTGGATCGGCGGAACACTCGACACCAGCGGCTCCGTGGCCGCTGCAACGGAGCAGGTAGGCAAAGACGCCACGAAGATCGGTGTGATCGTCAAACTCTCGCAAAACGTGTTGATTGGCGTGGCGGCGTTTGTGCTGTCTGTGTGGTGGACGATGCGTGGTGGCAAGGATGGCACTGCGAAGGGCCAAAAGCCGTCCGTCGGCGTGATCTGGGAGCGTTTTCCGAAGTTCGTGATCGGCTTCGTGATCGCATCGGTTGTGTTTTCTTATTTTGTGACGCCATCCATCGCGGAAGCGGCTAGCAAGCCGCTCAAAGGCCTGCGTGAAGTCTGGTTTGCCGCCGCATTCGTCTGCATCGGCCTGGAGACACGCTTGGGCGAGTTGTTCAAGCTTGGTGGCGGTCGGCCTGCCATCGCTTTCCTCGGCGGTCAGGTCTTTAACATCGCTTGGACGCTGATTCTGGCGCTGTGGCTCTTCGGCAAGTGATCAGATCTCAAACGAGACCGTTTCGCGCGAGCGTTCCTTCTCGATGATCTGCGCCACGGTGTGTTCGGCGAACCATTGCGCGACTTGATCACGCAATCCGATGAATATTTGCCCCAGTGCATCCTGATCTGCCCCAGGAATCGGATCGAAGGGGCCATCAAACAATGTGACGACCTCGCCCAGCGTGATGCGGGCGGGTGAAGTGACGAGTTGGTAGCCGCCGCCGACGCCACGTTTGCTGCGCAGCAGGCCGCCGTTTTTGAGCGCGAGTAGGATTTGCTCGAGGAACTTCAACGGAATGCGCTCGTTGCGAGCGAGATCCTGGATGGAGAAGTTCGTGCCCTCGCGCTCACGACCCATCGCCACGAGGGCGCGGAGGGCGTATTCGGCTTTTTTAGAGAGCTTCATGAGGCAGGGAAGGTGTGCTATCGGAACATCAAACGAGCGCAGGTGCAAACTGCGATTTGCTGCCGAGGCGATTCCGCGTCATTCATCGGCCTCCCCAGAGCATGAGCGACGATTTTTTTGCCCCACCACCGCCAGAGGCACCCCGTGCCGCTGCGGCCACGCATCATGCGGGCGCGCCATTGGCTTCGCGCATGCGACCGCGCACACTTGAGGAGTATGCCGGGCAGCAGCACATCCTGGCGGAAGGCAAATTGCTGCGGCGTGCGGTGCAGGCGGATCGCTTTTCTTCACTTATTCTCTATGGCCCACCGGGCGTGGGAAAGACGACGCTGGCCCACATCATCTCGCAGGAGACAAAATCACGTTTCGTGACGCTTAGCGGCGTGGAGAGCAGCGTGGCGGACATTCGCAAAGAAGCGGAAAACGCCGGGCACCACCTGCGGCTCTACAACAAAACGACGATCCTCTTTGTGGACGAGATCCACCGCTTCAACAAAGCCCAGCAGGATGTCCTGCTGCCGCATTTGGAGCGTGGCACACTTCGTTTCATCGGCGCGACGACACACAACCCGTTTTTCTACGTCAATAGTCCGCTTGTTAGCCGTTCGCAGGTCTTCACGCTGGAACCGTTGGGCATCGCAGACCTCGAATCGCTCATGGATCGCGCTTTGAATGATGTGGAGCTTGGGCTGGGCAGCATGAGGGCACGTATTGAGCCTGATGCACGTCATCACCTCGCCACCGTGGCCGATGGCGATGCCAGACGTTGCCTGAATGCGTTGGAACTCGCCGTGCTCTCCACTCAACCGGATGAAGCGGGCGAAATCGTCATCACCCTGGCTGCTGCCGAGGAGTCCGTGCAGCAGAAGACCGTTGTCTATGACGGCGATGGCGATGCGCACTACGACACGATCAGCGCTTTCATCAAAAGCATGCGCGCCTCGGATCCCGACGCAGCTCTCTACTGGCTGGCAAAAATGCTCTATGCCGGAGAAGATATTCGCTTCATCGCTCGTCGCATTGTCATCGCAGCAAGCGAAGACATAGGCATGGCCGATAGCAATGCATTGCGCGTGGCCGTGGCGGCTCAGCAGGCGGTCGAATTCATCGGCATGCCTGAGGCTCGCATCATTCTAGCTCACGCGGTGATTTACAATGCCACCGCGCCCAAGAGCAATCGCGCCTACACGGCCATCGACGCAGCCCTTGAGGATGTCAAAAACGGCCGCACCCTGCCGGTGCCAAAACATCTGCGGGACGGGCATCACAAAAAGGCGGCCAAGGAATTCGGCCACGGGGAAGGCTATCTCTACCCGCACAATTACGAGGGCGGTTTCGTGCCCCAGCGCTGCCTTGAAGGTGGCACACAGTATTACGACCCGACCTCTAACGGCCTCGAAGGTCGAATTAAAGAGCGTCTGGATCACTGGCGGAAGCTCTGGGAAGAGCAGGGGCAATAAACAGTACGCTTTGGTCAAATAGGCTCTTTTTTGCCAAGCTGGCAGACAGACTTCTTTGGTGTCCTATTGGCGGAGCTAGTCAATATCTATTAAACACTAAAGATATCGAAATCATGACCAACATATTGAGGATATATGAAAATTACATTATTTTTTCTTAATTCCAAAAATATCCAGCCATGTACAACTCACGTTTGACGACCACTGGCCTATCAGTCGCCCTAGGTGCCGCTCTTTCATCCTGTGCTTTGCCTAATCAGCCACTGCTCAGTTATTGGAAGGAAATGCGTCTAAAAAAAGCTGCTCCCCTCGAAACAGGCAAGCAGTACGAAGTGCGTAAAGCGCTCGCAAAGAACATTCCCTTCCGCCCCAGCCAGATCAAAGGCTACACTTTCGTGTTCCAAACTCCTAGGCCGCCGCTGATGGTTGCCTCAAATTCGCATCGCAATTCTCAGATGCATGTGCGAACCACGGCCTACACGCACAATGAAAGCGACCACCTTGTCTGTGGTGTGAAGAACGCCATCGGCACCAATTTGAAGTTTGGGAATGTACGTAGCGCAGCAGCTGACTGGTCGCGTTTCCCAGTCGGCACAAAGTTCCGCATCGCTGGGCAACCCAATGTGGTTTACGAAGTGGATGACTACGGCAGTGCACTCGTCGGCACCGGAACCATCGATCTCTACAAGCCCAGTAAATCCATGATGAATGACTGGGGTGTGCGCCATGTGGACATCGAAGTTATTCAATGGGGCTCCTATGAGCGCAGCATGCAACTCATGCGCGATCGCACCAAATGGAAACACGTTCGCTCCATGATGGAGGGGATTGAGGCTCGTCTTCGTACCGCTGGGCTGCCTGCCGCTAACCTTCCAGTCACCGCCTCGCTCTAAAAATCGGCGACACAGGGAAATTCGGGCGATATTCCGCTGCGCATGCGTCGTTAGGAAAGGCATTCATGCGTGCCATCATCCTTCCGTTTTTTCTTTTCGCCGTCAGTCTCAGCCAGGCCCAGAACAAAGCTGGCTCGCAGCCGCCGCTAACGCCGCGTCTACTAGATGCCGCCTTGAAGACGGCATCCTTGCCGCAAGACCAGAAGGCTTTGCATGACAAGGTGCTCCGCCTCTTTGGCCTCAATAATCTCACTCAAGGCAAGGCGGGTGCCAAGATCGAGGCTACCACCGTTGCATGGGCCACGATCGACACCAAGCCTGCCCGCGTCGTGCAGCAGGACGGCACTCTCATTGGCGAAATGATCGCGCTTGGAGAAGATGGCTTGCAGGTGCTCGTCACAGAAATGCCGAACTTCACCGAAGTCGGCTACCGCATCGAATCTGAAGGCATGCCGCGCGTTGCTGGCACCGTGCACATCGAGCATTTTGAATACACCGCCGACAGCCAACCGCAGCAAGGCGTGCCGCAGGGAAAACTGGAGAAGTTTGAGTGGAATACGAGCAAAGTCTTTCCGGACACCCAGCGCGATGTTACGGTCTATCTGCCCGCAGATTTCAAACCCGGCGAGGAAACCTGCCTCATGGTTTGGCAGGACGGCACACGCCATGTCGATCCGAATGGCCCCATGCGCGCTTCCGTTGTCTTCGATAACCTGATCCACAAAAAGGAAATGCCGCGCACCGTCGGCGTCTTCATCGATCCCGGTCGCAAGTCCAAGCAAAAGCCGGGCGACAAAGCGGGGAACCGCAGCCTCGAATACGACTCCCTCGGCGACGCCTACGTCCGTTTCCTCATCGATGAAATTTTGCCCGAAGTCGAAAAGCGCTATCAAACGAAGTTTCGTCCGCAGCCCGAAGCCTGGGCCATCGCCGGCGGTTCCTCCGGCGGCATCTGCTCCTTCACTGCCGCCTGGGAGCGTCCCGACAAATTCCACAAAGTACTCTGCTGGGTCGGCACCTTCGTGGACATCCATGGCGGCAATCAATATCCCTATCTTGTGCGTATCACCGAGCGCAAACCCATCCGCGTCTATCTGCTCGATGGTGAAAACGATCTCGACAACAAGTTCGGCAACTGGCCGCTCGCTAACAAGATGATGGCCGCGTCGCTCAAATACATGAACTACGACTTCCGCATCGACTGGACTCAGTGCTTTCACGGCAGCAAGGGCATGGCTCCGAGTCTGCCTGATGCACTGCGTTGGCTTTGGCGGGATGTGAAGTGATCCGCTTCAATTGCTTCCTATAAACATCAAAACGTCGGCCACATCCTGAGCTGTAAGCACGCTCTCAAGGCCTTCAGGCATGATGGAGGTCGTCAGCGTCTTCATTTCTTGAATGTCGGAACGCAAAACAACCATTTCAGCACCGCCTGGCAAACGGATCGTGATATTGCCAGGTGTTTCAGCCGCGAGTTGGCCGACGACCATCGTCTTATCCTTCTTCGTCACCTGCGTAGCAGCATTGCGCTGCTCTACGGCACGATTGGGGTCAAAAATGGCCTCAATCAGTTGTTCGCGTGGCTTCGTAGCAACGGTTTTGAGATCCGGGCCGACCTCGACACCGAGCTGGCCGACCTTGTGGCAGATCATGCAGACCTTCTGAAACACCGCAGCTCCGCGTTTGGTATCGCCATCGAGCTTGCCAGCGTCGGCGACGTATTTGGCGACCACTTTTTGCCGGTTAGGATTGTTGTTCGTGATCAACGGCATCGCGGCAACGACGGGTGCTTTTGATGGAGTTTGCTTCAGTAAGGGTTTTTCCAAATCAATAAAAACATCGTCGTTGGTGCTGCCTGTGGCCGTCAGCGCTGCGGCACGAATCTGCGGCGCCAGTGGTTTTATCATGGCATGCAACTCATCCGGTTTCATCCCGCCCAGTTGCATGATCGTGAACGCGGCTTGAATCTTGACCGCAGGTGCTGCCGACTTCAGCTTCTGCAATTGCGCAACGGCAGGACTCTCATTCCGCTCAATGAGTAATCGCTGCGCTGTGTCTCGCATCCAGCCATTTGTGGACGACATCGCGGCGATTGGATCACGAACAGTCATTCCTACTTTAGGCATCCCGGTCTTGCTGATGCGGTAAATTCGTCCTCGATCCTCACCACCACGCAGATCAAGCCCCTTCGCGATCTCCGCCGGAATCCATTCCGGGTGCTCCAGCACCAGCCGATACATGTCCACGACGTACAGTGCGCCATCAGGGCCAGTGCGCGCCAGGCTGGGGCGGAACCAGTTGTCCTCGCTGGCGATGAACTCGCTCTCCACGTCGCCAGGATGACGTTTGCTCGTGATCGAAGAGCCTTCGTAGCTCAACACCTCGCGATGCACGAGATTGTTCGCCGGTTCGCAGATGAACATCACGTTGTCACCATCCGTGCCGAAGGTCGTGTCGCGAAACGGTATCGGCGAGCAGCCCGAGGTGAGCGTGTTCACCGCGCTGGCCCAGTTGAAGCGCCGCACTGGCGGACTGGCGGTGAAGACCTGCTTCTCATCGTTCAAGTTACCACGCACCGACTTTGCCACGACTTCGGGATGACGCTCCAAATAACGGAACGGCAGCCAGTAGTGCCAGCCGATGGTGCTGTTGTTGTTGCCGAACCAGTTGCCGAAATCATCGCGCCATTTTCCATATTGGCTGCGTCCGCCTTCGAGTGCGAATTCACCCGTGCGTGGATCAAAGCGGAAGTCATTCGTGCCGAGGGCGATCTTCTTGCCTGTCTTCAAGCACGTGATGTCGCCACCGCTATCGCCATTCGCGCCGTAAAACCAGCCATCGAGGCCCCAGCAGAAGCCATTCACGAGATGCTGCGGATTGCCGGCAGTGAAGCCGCTGAACCACGTCTCGCGTTTGTCGCACTTGCCATCGTCATCGGTATCCTCGGCGTAAAAGATGTTCGGGATATTCGCGATGAAGACGCCGTTTTTCCATGGTGCAAGGCCGGTGGGATGCTTCAGGCCATCGAGGAATAGCGTCGCCTTGTCGTAAACACCGTCGCCGTTGGTGTCTTCGAGAATTTTGACGCGACCCTTCTGCAACTCGGAAACCTTGCCCTGTCCAATGCTGCCATCGTTCGTCTTCTCGCCGGGAGCGAAAGGATAATCTCCCATCTCCACCACCCACATGCGTCCTTGGGCATCCCAGTCGATGAACACCGGATCCTGCACTAGAGGTTCGTGAGCAACGAGCATCGCTTCGAAGCCCGGTTTCAGTTTGAGCGCTTTCAGTGAGTCTTGGGGCGACTTTGGTGCTGGCCCCGGCACTTTGATCAACTCAGAGAAGGGAATGCGCTGTTTTGTGGTAGCGACCCACATGGCTCCGTCATGAAACGTGACACCATTGTCGCTGCCATCCGCAATGACAATGGTTGGCAGGCTGTTCGCATCACCTGCTTTGCCCTCGCGCATCACCTGCGACCAGCCTTCATCCCATTGCAGATTCTTCTTGGCCCTTTCTTTAGGCACAAAGAGAAAGACGCCATATACACGCGCATTTGACATCACGATGTCCTCGTTGCCGTCGCCATTGAGATCCACGAAGCGGACGCCGTTGTCGTGCCCGTCCTTGTCTCGCAAATGAACGGACTGTGGCAGCACCTGATTCCTCATTTTTTCTGGCAGATCGACAGCTTCGAGTTGGTTCAAACTTACCAAGACAAATAGCAGGCTGCGGATAGGTCGAAACATGGCGGTGATAGATGAGGTAGATCAACGCTTGAAGTCGGGCATTTCACTCCCGCTTCATCGGGATCTGATTCTGTTGTGATGAAATGAGGGCTGGTTTGACAACTTAGACTGACTTCCATAGTCTCGCCTATATTGTCCAACCAACTATCATGAGCACACCCGAAGCCGGAAAGCCTGTTTACAACGTTAAGAACCCCTGCATCGCGAAAGTGAAGCGCATGTTCGATCTTTCCGGCTCTGATGCGCCCAAACACACGGCTCACTATGAGATCGATCTGGCTGGTTCCGGTCTGGAATACACGCCAGGCGACTCGCTGGCGGTGCAGCCTCAAAATGATCCCGCGCTGGTCGATGACACACTCGCCGCGCTCGGCTTTTCCGGTGCAGAGATCGTGAAGCATCCCAAGACTGCCGCTGAGGTTCCGATTCGTCAGGCGCTGATCGAAGGCGCGCTCATAACCGAGATCGATAACAAACTGATCAAGGCCATCGTCGAAAAGACGGGGGGCAACACCCCGCTGGCCGAACTGAGCTTGCCGGAGAAGAAAGAAGAACTCAAAAGCTACCTCTGGGGCCGCTTTGTTATAGACCTGCTGCTTGAGAATCCGGCCGCGAAGTTCACGCCCGAGGAGTTTATGTTGACGCAGAAGAAGCTGAATATCCGTCTCTACTCGATCAGTAGCAGTCAGAAGGCGCACCCCGAGGAAGTGCATCTGACCGTAGCCACCGTGCGCTACTCCAGTCATGGTCGCGCCCGCAGCGGTGTGTGTTCGTCGTTCCTCGCCGAACGCGTGACGCCGAATGAGACGCTCATCCCATGCTTCGTGAATCACGGCAAAGGCTTCCGCTTGCCCGAACCACAGGAAGAAACGCCCATCATCATGTGCGGCCCCGGCACCGGCATTGCGCCGTTCCGCGCCTTCCTCGAAGAGCGCAAAGCCACTAGCGCCAAAGGCAAAGCTTGGCTGTTCTTCGGCGAGGTGAGTTCCAAGTCCTGCTTTTTCTACAAGGAGGAGTTCGAAGCTTATCTCGTTGACGGCACGTTGACCAAATTCAGCACCGCCTGGAGCCGCGACCAGGCTGAAAAAATCTACGTGCAGCACAAGATGCTCGAACACAGCGCTGAGTTCTGGGTCTGGCTCGAACAGGGCGCGATCTTCTACGTCTGCGGCGACGCCTCCCGCATGGCCAGCGACGTGGATAAAGCTCTGCACACTATCATTGAACAAGAAGGTGGCAAAACGGCTGAAGAAGCCGCCGCCTACGTTCACGCGATGAAGGAAGCGAAGCGGTATCGCCGGGATGTGTATTGACGAAGGACCAAGGTGTGGGGGACTCTGTCCCCCACTTCGGGGTCGGAGACCACGACGCCTTGGGCTAGCGCCTTTTCGAGAAGTCGGACTCGAATA